>Ga0256846_1000246_pt1 | contig 23269 bp, 16 predicted proteins | sample TevniametaG_FD_189098 | JGI IMG/M metagenome (GOLD analysis project Ga0256846, IMG submission 189098) | Tube worm associated microbial communities from hydrothermal vent at the East Pacific Rise, Pacific Ocean - Tevnia | ecosystem: Host-associated > Annelida > Integument > Unclassified ...
CCCTGTATGTAAGTTTGGGGAGCGTCTTCTCAAGGTTTCCTTTGATGACAAGAGCCTTGTGATAATTCAATGCGTCGCTTTCCACAACGATAAGCATCGCAGGGATAATTGTACAGTTATCTTGCCCGCAACTCGTCCAAAGGTTGAGTGTCAGATTTATACTTGTTAGAACCTTGCTCAATGCAAGAGATAAGATCGGGATAATACGGAGAGAATAATTTACTGTAAAGACTACTTGTACTTGTCGTTGGTAAACAATAATCGGAAAGACATTTCAGGAAAGCAAGCTCAAACAGGTGCAGGAAATTATCTGCTTCCGATAGAAAATCCGCCCTTGACGGCAACCTGTTCTTCTTTTGAGTGGTCTATTTCTATCACTTACAAAGGAAACAAATCTAATGTCATGTTTTGTCGGAACTTTTGAAAAGGTGAAACAACGCAATAAGTAAAGCGGAAATCTATTGACAAATCTTCTGATACAGGTAAACTTATGATTCATGCGCGGTGATGCAAAAAAACGCGGAGGGATTCGTGGATTCAAGACGATAATACCCTACCTGAAAGGACATTGGCTAAAAATAGTAGGCGGATTCATTTTCCTTGCTATTGTAGATGTAGGTCAGGTAGCCTTAATAGACTTCCTGGCTCAAATAATCAACGGTCTTTCTTCAGAAGTAACAATGAAATTTATAGCCATGAATGTTGGTGGCTATTTATTAATAGGTCTATTTATTGTCTTAGGACGTTACTTCTGGCGTCGCTGGCTTTCGGGAACAGGCGTAAGGGTTATTACCGACTTAAGATTAAATCTAGTCAAACATCTGCAGTCGTTGTCATTTTCGTTCTACGACAAACGTCAGGTTGGCGATTTAATGGCCCATTCCACAGAAGACATTGAAACATTACGGAGAGCAGTTACTTTCGGCCCAATAATTCTCATAGACATTATTTTTCAAGGTTTACCTGCAATAATACGCATGGCAACCAAGCAACCGCCGGCAACCTTAAAATTAACCCTCTTCGTTATGCTTCCCTTAATGATTATACTTATTTTTGTAGGCAAATTTGCAGGAATGCTCAGGCATCGCTGGTTAGCAGTACGAGAAGCGTTCTCTTCAATGATGTCTAAAGTTACCGAAAACCTCTCCGGCATAAGGGTAGTAAAGGCATACGTTCAGGAAGACGGCGAAACCGAGAATTTCAGAAGAGTAAGTAAGGATTATGTAAAAAAGAATATCGATTTGTTCAAAATTTGGGGAGTAATGTTTCCGCTGGTAGGTTTTCTGGCCAGTGTATCTATGTTCCTTATTCTTTTGATTGGCGGAAAATACGTAATTATGGGCGATATGTCTATTGGTAATTTTGTAGCCATGCCCCAGTACATTGGAGTAATCATATGGCCAATGATGGCCATAGGCTGGCTTATGAATCTTGTTCAAAGCGGAACCGCCGCCATGGGACGCTTAAATAAACTGTTTGCAACCAAGCCTGAAATAGCCGATACCGCTAATACCCTTCCTATTAAAGAAATTGAGGGTCGTGTGGAATTTAAGAATCTTTCCTTCTCTTATCCTGACATGACCCACCCCGCCCTCAACGGCATAAACCTTAAAATTTACCCAGGGAAAATAATGGGCGTCATAGGAACCATTGGTTCGGGAAAATCTACTCTGGTTTCGCTTATTCCCCGACTTTATGAAGCGCCCGAGGGAAGCATTATAGTTGACGGTAAACCTATTAATCAAATTCCCCTTGAGGTTTTAAGAAAAAGTGTAGGCATGGTTCCGCAAGATACCTTCCTTTTCTCCCAAACAGTCGAGGAGAACATTAGCTTTGGACTGGATGAAGTGCCTGATAGACTTGAGGTAGAGCGCGCGGCAAAAATTGCAGGTATTCATGAGGAGGTTCTGGCTTTTCCGCAAGGTTACGAAACGATGCTAGGTGAAAGAGGTGTAACCGTCTCAGGCGGTCAAAAACAGCGCTTGACCATTGCCCGCGCGGTGCTTGCTAATCCAAAGATATTAATTTTAGACGATGCTCTTTCGGCTGTTGACGCCGATACCGAAATTGAGATATTAACTGCGCTTAAAGGTATAATGCGTGAACGCGCGGTAATAATTGTGTCCGCTCGCCCAAAAAGCCTCTCTTTTGCAGACGAAATTCTAGTATTAGACGAAGGACGTATTGCCGAGCGAGGAACACATAAAGAACTTATGGCAAAAGATGGTCTTTACGCCTTGTTCGCTAAACTGCAGGGGATAGGCTAATGTTTTCTCACGAAGAGGAAAAGCTGGGTAAAATATATGATTCCCGCATAGTTTCTCGCCTGCTGAAGTTCCTTAGAAAAGATTGGTGGATGCTTGCCCTTGGCGCTTTTTTCGCCCTTCTTATGGCAGGAACCGCTCTTGTTATGCCGACCTTAAGGCAGATAGGAATTGACAATTATTTATTCAAAACCTACCGTCTAATTCACCTTAGTCCCAAAGAGGCAAAAGAAAACAGCCGATATTTATCGAAATTGAATGATTCAACTTATGTAATTCTTTCCTCACAGTTACTGCACCTTGAGGGAATAGACAATACCGAATCGCGAATAAGTGATGAAAAACGTTATTATCTACTTAACAAGGCCAAAGCCGCAACGGCTTTGGAGCCTGAAGTGCTTAAAGAATTTCCAACAATTCAAGGCGACAAACTGCTAATTCCCTACAGCAAGTTGAGAAAAAGTAAGGGAGACGATACACCGTTTTCTAAAAAAACCCTGCTTATTTTAAGAGATAGCGACTGGAAGGGACTAATTAGCATCGCACTGATATTCGTACTGATGGCTTTTGGTCAACTTATATTCGGATTCGGTCAACAGCTACTTATGTATTTTGCAGGACAAAAGGCTATGCACAAACTCAGAGTAAAGCTTTTTGCTCACCTGCAGCGATTATCAGTTAGCTTCTTTGATAAAAATCCGGTAGGTCGACTGGTTACTCGCACTACCAATGATGTTGAAAGACTCAATCAGTTTTTCTCAGATGTCATAACTAGCTTTTTGTACGATATTTTTCTTATAGTAGGACTTCTCATCTATCTCCCCTCGTTACAAAACTGGCGACTTGCTCTGGTAGTATTCGCTATCATTCCGCCAATGGCAATAATAACGGTAATCTTCCGTCGTATACTCCGTGACGCCTTCCGCAAAGTAAGGGTACGTATTGCTCGTATTAACGCCTTTCTTGCCGAAAACCTTTCCGGAATAAAAATCGTGCAGATTTTTACAAAAGAACGTAAACGACTGGCCGAGTTTAAAGAAATCAACGAAAAGCATTTCAAAGCGCATTTTGGACAAATAATGGTGTTTGCCGTTTTCCGTCCATTGGTTGATTTTCTGGCAATTGCCGCAATTGCCGCTCTGTTGTGGTTCGGCGGAGTATGGATTAAGTTAATACCTTCGGATGTAACTATTGGACATCTTGCCGCTTTCCTTTCTTTTGTAGAAATTCTCTTCCAACCCATCCGCGATATAGCTGAAAAATTTCAAACCCTACAGCAGGCCATGGCTTCAGGAGAACGAATCTTTATGCTTATGGACGAAAAGGAAGAAGCTTATGAAGGCAATAAACTTCCCGAAATCACGAAAGGCGATATACAATTTCAAAATGTATGGTTTGCATATAATAATGAAGATTGGGTTCTCAAAGACGTAAGCTTTAAGGTAAAACCGGGTGAACGAGTGGCTTTTGTAGGAGCCACAGGAGCCGGTAAGACCTCTATAATAAATACCTTATGCCGATTTTACGAAATCCAAAGGGGTAAAATTTTGTTAGACGGAGCCGATACCAAAGACTTAGACAAAAAGAGTCTTCGCTCGCGAATTGGCATAGTGATGCAGGATGTATTCCTGTTCCTGGGTGACATTCAAACTAACATAAGATTGCGCTCGGATATTTCTCAGGAAAAAATAGAGCAGGCCGCCAAAAATACTAACGCTGAAAAATTTATTTCTAAACTTTCCCAAGGTTACAAAGCGCCCGTTCAGGAAAGGGGCGTTAACCTCTCAGTTGGGGAACGTCAATTGATTGCTTTCACCAGGGCGCTAGCCTTTGATCCTTCCATACTTATTCTGGACGAAGCCACTTCATCGGTTGATACCAAAACAGAGGCCTTGATACAAGACGCTATACATAAACTAATGCAGGGAAGAACCGCACTTATAATCGCGCATAGGTTGTCGACGGTGCGCGATGCCGACAGAATTATTGTACTTGATCACGGCAGAGTGGTTGAAGAGGGTTCCCACGATGAGCTAATGGCCATGAAGGGCGCCTATTACGGTCTCTACAAACTTCAGTTTGAACATAACATATAGTACCTTCTGGACTTACGCAAAAGTTCTCTAAGTTCTATCCGAATCATCAGAAATTTTACAAACAGTTTTTGCAATATTTTTGGCCCAACATTTATACTATATACAATCTGTTTTATTTAAGACAGGATGAAAATAAGTTAGTCAAAAGATGATCAAAAATTATCCACGCCGTAGGCGTAGCTTTGGGAGCTTTACATCAAAACTCTATCGGATACTTAGGATAAATTAACCACAAAGTATTCAAAGAACACAGAGCTGTAGTCTGGAATTGTCTTTGTGAATCTCTTGATGCTCTCTCACCCTGCGCTCCTTTGAAACGCCTTCCCTCTCCCATTGGGAGAGGGATTACGGGTGAGGGGATTATCCACTCACTCTTTCAGCTTGGCTCGTTATTAGCTACGAAACCTTTCAGGATGAAGACTATAAGACTAAGGATTACGGTAAGATATATCCCTTCCCTTGATGGGAAGGGATTAAGGGGAAGGTGTCCGTTATCCCTTCCAGTCGTAACTCCACTCCATATCCTCCTCCGCAACTTTGTGACCTTTGTATTCTTTGTGGTGATATAGAGGTGGAGTTTTGAGCTTCAGCTTAAAACTCCTAAAGCCAAAGCCGCAGGCGTGGATAGTCCTTGTTCGTAAAAGAATCTAAAGGATATGGAGTTTACTTTGTAAACTCCTAAAGCCACGCTGAAAGCGTGGATAGTGGTTAACTAATTCCAATACGGGATATGGAGTTTGCCTTGCACGCTTGAGACGACTGAAAGGAGCAAACTCCTAAAGCCAAAGCGAAGCTTTGGATACTTTGTGGTTTATCTATTCCGTAGTAACCGGCTGGAATTATGGATAGTGGTATGTCTTAAAAATCTATTTATGTTTTAGGTTGCCGCCCCAGTTTTTCGGCAAGATCTTTAATTTTGCCTTCCAGTCGGCCTACAGCCCCGGCGCGGTCATCTACCGAAATAACAATATAAATCCGGCGAGAATGAAGACGAAGCGCATCGCGGCATTTCTTAATAACCGAAAACACTTCATCCCACTCCCCTTCCATAGAAGTAGACATTGCTCCCAGCTTGTAGGGAAGTCCCGATTTATCAACAATATCAATAACCTCGGCAACATAGCTTGAAGCGCTTTCGCCTTTGTCGGTAGGGAATATTGTGAATTGAACCACCATATTTAACTCCTTTTCTTAGAGAATAAATCCACGTCGGTAAATGTCAAGGCAAGACGTTTACTGCATGTAATTCCCGCTGTATACTAATCTGCAGCAACATACACTGCGGAGGATATTTCTTTATGAATGTTTGTGGTATAAAAACAGAAAAGGGCGGTTGAAATAACCGCCCTTTTCCAATGGTTGACACTAGTTAAAAGATACAGCTATATCTAAACCTGTAGTGGAATTATAGTAATTAACAATACTACCTCTACATTCGTCGTGGACTAAAGCTTGCAAAGAATCGGTCAATTTGAGAACGTAGATATCCACTTCTACACGATTGTGTTCGGCGTTTTTCCTAACCCTGAGTCCCTTAACATCAGGATGTCCCAGAAGCAGCATATTTGAACCTATGTCCATAACTGAATTTCCCAAAAGATCCTCATGCCCTAAAGCCGCATCATCATCGTTTTTTTCAAAACTTAGCTTGTTCCCGTAACTGTCTTCAGTCATTTTTGCTCCTTAAAATTAATTAAATTTTGTTAAGCTTAGTCTATGGGTGGTGGTGGTAGTGTAGGTTCGGGGATTGGAGGAGGAACAGGAGGACCACCTACAGGAATACCGGTGGTGTCATCAGCTACATAACCTGTGCTATGTTCATACGGATCGTTTGCTTTCAGGGTAGTTGCGGGAAGCAGAACCGCGAGAGCGATAAGCACCAATAACCCAACACCCAAGACTTTTTTTACTAATTTAGACATACATACTCCTTATTTTTATGGCGTTTGAAAACGCATTTACATCAACAATGTTGATATAATTGGTTATGGAGCAATTGTTATGCCACGGCGACTAAGTTATGGTATATCAGTATGTTATAGAAACAAGTGAAAAGTAAAGCGGAAAGCCATTCAAAAAACCGTAACCTAAATGTTACGGCTCTATGCTGTCCTTGGCTGTATTTCCAAATATAAGCATAGTTTAAGCTTGCGAAAGTTGTGTCGCATAAATGTTGCGCTTTATAGGGGCAGTCGGGGAATTCCGTATCGTTTCATCAATCTTGACAGGTGCTGGCGTGAAATGCTCATCTTGCGGGCGGCTCGTGTTACGTTTCCACCGGTTTCTATAAGCACTTTTCGTATCAATTCCTTTTCTTCATCCTGCCTTAATTGCTTTAGGTTTCGGGTATCTGACAAAGTTGCAGGGAAAAACCGTTGGTCAAGTAGGTCTCTGCTTATTCTATCGTCTCTGGTTAAAAGAATTGCCCTTTCAATTACATTGGCAAGTTCTCTAATATTACCAGGCCAGTGATAATTCATAAAGGCTTCAGTAACATCTGTGTCAACCGCTGTTATTTTCTTCTTCAAATCCCCTGAAAATTTCTTTACAAAAAAATCAATAAATTCAGGAATATCTTCCTTACGCTCCCTTAAAGGAGGAATAAGCAAGGTTACGGTTGATATTCTAAAGAAAAGGTCGTCGCGAAAACGTCCCTCTGCAACTTCTTTCGCTAAGTTGCGATTTGTAGCGAAGATAAATCTAAGGTTTACATTTCTTTTCTTGCTCTCTCCCAAACGACGTATAACCTTTCCTTCTATAACTTCAAGAAGCTTCGCTTGCATAGAAGGTGATGTGTTGGTGATTTCATCAAAGAAAACGGTTGATGAATCCGCGGTTTCAAGCAAACCCATCCTGTCTTTATGAGCGCCGGTATAAACCCCTTTGCTATGACCGAAGAGTTCGCTTTCAAAAAGTCCCTCAGGAAGAATGCCGCAGTCAATGGAACAAAACTCCCTCTGGGCGCGGAGCGATTTATCGTGAATAATCCTTGCCAGTACCGCCTTGCCGGTACCTGTTTCTCCCTGCAAGAGTATATTGGCATCTGAAGGAGCAACTTGTTCAATTTGAGAGTATAACTCACGCATGCTTGGCGACTTACCCAAAACCGTTCCCGATTCGCTCAAACGGTTGCGTTCGCGGCTGATGCGGAGATCTTCCCGTAACTTATTGAATTCAACCGATTTATCAATAGTTGCCGCTATCAGGTTTCCCAAAGCCTCAAAGTATTGAGTTTTTTCCTCGTCAAATAAATCAACCCTTTGACTGTCAAGGTAAATTGTTCCGATAAGTTTTTCAGAAGTCTTCAAGGGAATGCACAAAAGGGAACGAATTTCGTTAAGTAAGATGCTTTGAGCGCGGTTAAAACGCTCGTCGCGTGTTGCATCGGAACTGTATATTGGTTTAAGTCCCTGCTGAATATTCTTTATTACGGTCTTTGATATGCGTCTGGCATCCTTTTTAGATGAGGTATCCATTTTTTTAGAAGCCACTGAGTACAAAGTCGCTCCGTCAATAAAAAACACCATTCCACGTTCTGCAGCCGTAAGCTCCAACATTATGGAAAGAACCCGTAGCATAAAGTCGCTTTCTCCAAGTTGGTAGTTGATTAGTTCGCTTATCTTTCTAAGTCCGTCCAGATATTCCATAACGAGGCCACCTTGCGTTCGCCAACGCGCGAAATGTTCTATTTTGAAGGAATCAATATTCTTAAGCTGCTTGCGGGCGTCTAATTTCTTAAAAATTGTCTGGGCTTCCTCCAAAGCTGATATGGCGTCATTGGTAAAATCCGTTTGATTAAATATGGCTTTAGCCGTAAGGAAGAGATTTATGCCCTGTTGGTAAAGATTTTCCTGATTTTGAAATATACTCTGGGCCGAGGCTAATTTTGCAAGTCCTTCGTCGAAGCTCCCCCTTTCAATTAGAGAAATACCAACTATACGGGTTACTTCGCCTAAACGCGACGTAAACTGTTTGGCTTCAATATCGCGCATGAGTTTTATTGCCGCTTCCAAATCGGCCCCTTGCGGGTTACGAAGATGCTCAAGCTCACTGTAAAGTAACTTGTATTCAAGGGTTATATCAGCCTGCGACTCGTCGTTTTCATCAAGATACATATCGCTCAATATTTGAAAGGCCTTTTCAGTATTGCCCTCATCTACGTAAATTTTACTCTCAAGGATATCAAACCAAAGCGAAAATTCGGATTTACCGGCAATTTTTCTACCCTTTGCAATCATCCGTAAGGCGTTTTGTGTATCTCCCTTGAGCCTTTGCAAGTTTCCCCAGTAGTATAGACACGATTGCGAAAATATAAATGATGAATCAAGCGTCAGTGCCTTTTTCCAGCCTTCTTTGTAGAGTTCGAAGGCCTTGCCCCATTCGCCCAAGATGGCGTTCATATTAGCCTCAAGAATTAGTAAGTGAGGTACATTGTGCTTATCGTTAATGCGATAAAGCAGTTCAAGCGCCTGCTTAACTTTGCTTCTCGCCTCACGATATCGTCCTTCTATTTCAAGCGCCATGGCCTTGTAGCGTAGTAGCTTAGCGCGGGCTACAGGGTTTTCAAGCACCGAAGTTAGGCTAAAGGCTTCCTCTATGCAGTCTGAGGCTTCTTTGGGCTGATTCATTTGTTTGAGTGTTTCAAGCATAAGCATAAGCGCTTCAAATTCGGCGGATTCTATGTTATGTTCTTTAGATAAGACCCTTGCCTTTTTTGCAAAATTCAAGGCTCTGGCCAATTTATTCAACGAAAAGTATGCCCAGGCCAGCCCCATAAAACTCCAAGCTAAATCGTGGGCTGTAATAGACTGAAGCTCAACTGCCTTATTGAAGATTTTAATAGCTTCCTGAGGGTTCTTTTTATTAAGGGCCTCCCATGCGCGAATTCTTAACAACCTTGGAGCAATGTAGGAATTATTATCTATCAGGGAACGACTTTTTTCAAAGTATAAGGCGGCTTCCTTAGAATTATGCACCATCTGGTAGGCATTGCCGATTCGCAGATAAATATCGGCTTTTTTCTCATCACCCTCAGTTAATTCCAAAGCTTTAAGCATGTATTCCCTACTCAATTCTGGAATTCGTTCAACCGATGCAATGTAGCCTAAATTAGTGTAAGCCGTCAGCTTTTCGTTAGTTTTCGGTTCAAGCCCAAAAACGCTTTCGGAAAATTCTCTTGCTTTGGCAAGTTTGCCCATACTTAGTAATTGAGCAGCGGCATGAAGAATGTAGGTTTTGGTTTTTTGCTTCAAACCTGATTCCAAGAACATATTGGTTAGTGCGATAAGATAGAAAGTATTCCATTTTTCCAAATCCTCACCGTAGAGTTTTTGGCAATAAGTCTCAAGTGCCCGGGCGCCTGCTTTGTATAGGCTTCTCTTTTCTTTGGCCGAAACTATCTTTTTTACGGCTCCCGCAATTACCTGATTCGCAGGGTAGTAGTGGATTACGCCAAGGTAGTTGGCGCTCAAAACCAATTTGTTATCGCTGAGATTTCTAAGAATCCACGATAAATCGGAAACGTCAGCTATCTTCAAAGCGTCAAAAGGCAGAGGTATTTCACTTAAAGCAAGTATTGTGAGCACCTTAGCGCTTTCGGCATCAAGTCCCTTAAGCTTTATTGAAGCCCATGAGGCCAACTTGCCATCTATTTCAGCAGGTCTTCCAGAAGCTTTGTATTTCCATGACTTATCAAATCTTAGCCACTTTTTTGTAAAGAGTATCTCTATTACGGCGTTTATTCTTTCAGGATAGCCGTCGCATATGGAATCAAGGGTTTCTGTAAACTTCTCAATGCCCTGCATTTTCCCAAAAGTCTTTTCCAGCAAAGCTTGAAGCGTCAATTTAGACAATGGCTGAAGCTCTAATTTCAAAATTTGCGTAGAACTTTCTTTAAGACAAGTGGTTTCCTCTTCACCGCAAATTAGCACGCCGCAGCGGCCCTTTAGTCCTCTAACAATATAGGCCAGCGCTTTTTGGTCATCCTCTGACAGAGGAAAATCACAATCGGCGAGGAACAAGTCAGGATTCTTTTTGAAAATTGCCTGCAGTATTTTCTCATAGCGTTGTTCTGAAGCCAGAGACTTTGAGTAATTGAACTTAATTCCCAGAGAATATGCAATACTTTCAAGAAGTGAGAGTCTTCCCTGCAGGGTTGAGACATGAAGGGTTTTCTTTTTTTGCAAAAGTGCAGTAAAGCGGAACTCATTCATCAGTCGTGACTTACCAACCCCTTTCTCACCGCTAATGAATATAGCCGCTTTCCGCTTTAGAAGATTGTCGGTAATAAATTCGAGTTCCTTTTCCCTTCCTCCAAAACCCAAGGCCGGGGCTAGTCTGCCTGGTAGATGTGCGGAGCTTGCCTTTTTCTTCAAAAATCCGCTGATAACGGAGCTTAATTCGGCAACTGACGGTCTTAAAGCGGGTTGCGGATTAAGCAGTCTGAGTGTTATCGCCCATAATTCCTGAGGTATATCTTCAGGATGTTCGGAAAAATTGAAGCTTGGGTTAAGCTTTTTTGATATCACCGTGCGTAGCGATTCGTTAGCCCAAAGTTTTCTACCGCTTAAGGCTTCATACCACATCACGCCAAGGGAATATAAATCCGAGGAAGGGGTTATATTTTCACCCTTAATTACTTCAGGTGCAACGTAGTCAATGCTGCCTCTGGGTTCTCCTGATGGGTCAAGTAAAAAGTCGCCTGCAAAACCGAAATCTAGCAGGGTAGCCCGATTGTTTTCTCCCACTATAATATTGGCGGGTTTTATATCGGCGTGAACAACACCTTGCTGATGAACGCTTGCCAGAGTTGCAATTATCTCCTGATTTACTTCGCAGAAGATATCTGCAAAATCAGGGCTGCGCCTTTGCTTCAGCATGTAGGTATCGAAACTTTCGCCATCCAGATATTCCATACTGAACCATGGATGGCCGTTTTTTACCCCGTACTGGTAAACCTTGACAATACCGGGATGAGCAAGGCGTTTGAGAAGAATGAACTCCTGTTCAAGACGTTTTGAAGGATCTTTTGAAAGAGCGGCCTTAATTATTTCCACATGATTGCTTTTGCGCTCAATAACCTTCCATACTACATTATCTTTGTTAGCATCCAATTTTTCAAGCAGGGAATAACCTTCAATGTCAAAACGAAGCGTTGATTTCAACTTAGCCACACTGTAATATAAATGTTACAGTGGAAAAGTCAAGTCCCTTGTCGGCAATTGGAAACTAAGCCACGCCGTAGGGGTGGATAATCCCCTCGCCCTTAATCCCTCTCCCATTGGGAGAGGGAAGGCGTTCCAAAGGAGCGCAGGGTGAGGGAGCATCAAGAGATTCGCAATAACAATTTCAGATTACATCTTTGTGCACTTGGTGTTCTCTGTGGTTAATTTATCCTACAGTAACCGGCTGGAGAACTAGATTACTTATCTTTGTAACGATTAAAACGACTCATTTTCATAAGCCATGCTGGAAACGCTTTTCCTTCTTCACGTTTTCGCAAATCTATGCCGCGATTCTTCGTTATTTTGAGTTTTAGCGCCTCGGCAAGTTCAATCATAGTACCGTCGGGATCGGCGAAGTAAGCAAAGAGAGCTGAAGAGCCGTGTCCCATATCGAAATCCTCTGTATTCGGTTCGAGCATGGGTTTTGCACCTCTTCGTTCAAGTTCCTTAAAGGTGGAATGTATGTCGTAGACATCAAAACATATTTCCATTTGACCAATATCACCCCACCGCCTGCCTGCATAGATGTGTTTTCCCTTTTCGCCTTCAACCTCAACCAACTCAATCATGCCTCTGTCAAGGTAAAAACTAAAGAAGGACGTTGAAGGACGCGGATTGCGCAAAAGTACACGACGCAACGGCCTTTTGCCGCCTGGAAAAGCCGATAACATAGGGTCAACGCCCTTCCAGTCGTATACCACTTCGTCATAGTTAAGTATGTTTCGATAAAATTCAAGGGAAGACTTCATATCTGAAACAGCTACGGTTGGGAAAATAGCCCCGCCAACTGTATCTTTTTTTCGCCGCAGGGAATAGTTCATGCCTGGGATTTCCATAAGATAGAGAAGTAAGTTATCGGGATCTTTAATAATGGCGGCCTTCCATTCCGGCTTGGGAGTAAAGTTGGTTGGGCCGACAAGAATACTATCAGGGGACGCGGCGAACAACTCAAGTGCAGCTTTAAGATTGGTAACCTTCAATGCTGTAGCATTTATTCCGGGATTGCCCCACTTCCAGTCGCTGGGAAACGGTTTTGGAGTTGTTGAAACGTATTGGTAAAGCTCAAGCGTTGCGCCGCCTAAAAGATTGGCCGCAATTACTACCTTTCGCTCATAATTGCCGCCCACAAGCGGCTCCATACGGGAAGCCTTACTCTGGTTGAAACTCATAGGAACGTCAAACCCCAGCTTTCTATAAAAAGCCCATGAAGAATCGCGGTCAGCGACCCCGAATCCAAAATGCTGCATGGCAGTAATCATATTCTACTCCTAAACCGATTGATAGCTTTCATTGGGAAAACAGTCCTTGTCAAATTTACGGACAGACATATCCCCAAACGACGAGATATCATAGTCAAAGCCAAGATAGTGTCAAGGGAATCTTAATAGTCATCTGAAAGACTGCACAGATATACTGCTGACGAGACTAACGAGAGCCTATACTTTCTTTAGACATATTCACCGCAAAGGACACAAAAAGGAATTAATCAAGTAATTCTTAATCTATGAGAGAAGGATAGTCTTTCTTTAGAAGCAAGACCTAAATATAATTTAGGCTCATAAGCTTGTAGTCTTTGAGTACCTTGTGTTTTTTCATAATGCCCCACCTTAACTTGCATTCCAGAAGAACGCTTTTCCTCCTTCTGTCTTTCGCAGAAGACTTGTATGTAGAATTAAGGATGCGGGAAAAATTAAGGCCGATCTTTAGAGATCGGCCAATAAAACTACTTCACTTCGTATATTAAGGCATCAAGGGATTGTATTAGAAGAGGTTACAGCTTTTTAACTTCTTCTATAATAAATTCGAGCACCTTTGCCGCCTGTGAATTGGGATTATCCAACACGTAGGGTTTACCTTTATCCGATGAAATTACAATTTCCGGATCCAGCGGAATAGCGCCAAGGAATGGTACCTGCAAATCTTCGGCAGCTTTCTTACCGCCGCCGGTTTTGAACACATCTATCGGTTTACCACAGTGAGGACAGGTCATAGCGCTCATGTTTTCAAGAATACCCAAGGTTGGCACTTTCAGTTGATTAAGAAAACTTACGCACTTACGCGAGTCAAGCAAAGCCACATCTTGCGGTGAAGTAACAACAACAGCTCCTGAAATATCTTTTATCATTTGGGCAATGGAAAGCGGCTCATCGCCTGTTCCCGGAGGCGAATCTATAATCAGCAAATCCAGATTCCCCCAGTTGACTTCGGCAAGAAATTGCTTAAGAAGTCCCATTTTCAAAGGCCCACGCCAAATTACAGAATCATCCTGACTTTTTAATAACGATGCAGTTGATACCGCTCGCAAATTATCATTAATTCTTATTGGCTCAATATTATTATTTTCGGTTATTCCCAAGGGAACACCTTCAAATCCCAACAGTTTTGCAACAGAGGGACCATGTATATCGGCATCAAGTAAACCAGTATTCAGGCCTTTTTTAGAAGCCAGAAAGGCAAGCGAAGAAGCAACAAAACTTTTCCCAACGCCGCCTTTGTTTGAAAGAACGAAAAGTTTTTTCCCAATCTTGCTCAAGTTCTCAGCAAGTTTCCTGTCAAGTTCCTGATTTCGCTTATGCTGTTCCTCAGGATTAATCATATTAATTCTCCTTTCACGATTTTATTAGCGAGCAAGAAACTAATGATATGCCGCTGTCAACAAAGTTCAAGCCGATAGCGAACAGCTAAAATCACATAGAGCAATTATAGGATTTATTCCCGCGATGGCAAGTAACATTATGCTCTATTAAATTAAGTTCGATACCTTATAAAGCTAGAGGAAAGAATTATTCCGAATTACCGTACATGACACAATGCTTTAGAAATCGTTTAACTTTGCATTGTAAGTGTAATAAAAGGTAACTGCAGCCACAATGCAGCACTTCGTGTTGCGGATCTTATGCTAGAAGATGTTGCGGGTGTTACGGATGTTACGGGTGTGTTGACATCTTGATGGCTGTTGCTATACTTCGGCTAGATAAGTATATGCGGTGGTAACTCAATGGTAGAGTAACAGCCTTCCAAGCTGTAGGTTGCGGGTTCAAGTCCCGTCCGCCGCTCTTCATTATTAATCCGATTCTGCTGTAGTGAAATCTACGTTGCTTCCGTGACTTACTATCCCTACTCTCTAATCTTTTGATTGTCCAATAGCCAGGCTTTGACAGTCTCTATATTTCTACTATGATAAATCATAAGTTGTCAAACATTCACAGGAGGAAATTATGCCTTCGGATATCACCTTATCGGATATAGATATAGCTAGACAAACTAAACTTAAGCCCATTAATGAAATTGGGGCTAAACTTGGTCTGAAGCCTGACGATTTAGAATCCTACGGCGCCTACATAGCCAAGGTTAAGGCCGAGGTTTGTCATAGAAACCTGGGTTGTGAACCTAGGGGGAAGCTTATTTTGGTTTCAGCCATCACTCCAACACCTGCAGGCGAAGGAAAAACCACTGTCTCAATTGGATTGGCACAAGGGCTTGCGCACATAGGTAAAAAGGTTGCTCTGGCGTTACGCGAGCCTTCTTTAGGCCCTGTGATGGGTGTTAAAGGTGGAGCCACTGGCGGAGGACGCTCTCAAGTTTTGCCAATGGAAGACATAAACCTCCATTTTACGGGAGATATACACGCAGTTACCGCGGCGCACAACCTGCTTACGGCCATGATTGACAATCACATTCAGCAGGGCAACGAACTGGGAATAGATCCAAGGACTGTACTGTGGAAACATGTACTGGATGTAAACGACAGAAGTTTAAGGGATATAGTTATCGGTTTGGGCGGACGAACAATGGGGTTTCCGCGCGAGTCGGGCTTTGATATCACCGCCGCTTCAGAAGTAATGGCCATTTTGTGCCTCACGGATAGTTTCTCAGATTTGAAAAGGCGTCTGGATAATATTCTAATAGGCTTCAGTTTTAATCGTAAGCCCATAACTGCCAAGAGCTTAAAAGCATCGGGAGCTATGGCCGCTCTGCTGAAACACGCCTTCAAGCCTAACCTTGTACAGTCAATTGAAGGGGTTCCGGCCTTTATTCACGGCGGGCCATTCGCCAATATCGCGCAGGGTGCAAATTCCGTAATGGCCACTAAGCTTGCGCTTCATCTTTCCGATTATGTGGTTACTGAAGCGGGCTTCGGTTTCGATTTGGGGGCGGAGAAGTTCTTTGACATAGTATCCCGCGCCGGTAAATTTAATCCAGGTGTTGTGGTTTTAGTAGCAACCATCCGTGCGCTTAAGATGCACGGTGGGGTTGACAAAAAGGAATTAAAGAAACCGAATGCGGCGGCTGTTGAAAAAGGACTTCCCAATCTTGCAAAGCATCTTGAAAATATTGCAAAGTTTGCTATGCCCGCTGTGGTGGCCATCAACGTTTTTACTCAAGATACGGAAGATGAGTTGAAGATTGTTGAGGAATTTTGCAAAAGTCATGGCGTGGACTACGCACGCGCTGATATTTGGTCGAAGGGCGGCGAAGGTGGTGCCGCTTTGGCTGAAAAAGTGGCCGCAGCTCTAGATAATAAGCCAGGACACTATAAATCGCTTTACGAACTTAACTGGCCTGTGAAACGTAAAATTGAGCAGGTGGCTAAGGAAGTTTACGGAGCCGAAGCAGTTGACTACACCGCTGAAGCCAAAGTTGACCTAAGACGCATAAAACGGTTAGGTTATGAGAATTTGCCTATTTGTATTGCAAAAACGCAATCGAGTTTATCAGATAACCCGAAGCTTTTAGGTAGACCCAAGGATTTTTTGGTAACAGTGCGTAAGATTTTAATTAATGCAGGAGCCGAGTTTTTAGTTCCCATTACCGGTAAGGTGTTACGAATGCCGGGCTTACCTAAGCATCCTGCCGCAGAGCGCATTGATATTGATGACGAAGGCAAAATCACCGGCCTGTTTTAAGCTTGACTATCTAGCAAATAAGAGTCGAAAAGCGAACGAAAACGCTGACTGCGGAAAGTGCGGATTGAGTTAGTTTTTTGTGGGAAGAGCTGTACAAATAGTCTCTGACGCTCAATTTCCTTGGCAAATAAGTACACAATCACAACATTCCATAGAGTATCGGTAATTTGCGTAACAGTTTTAAGGTTAAGTTGAGACATTACGTGCTTTGTGCCGTTACATTAACAACTTGTAACGCCGGAGTCGGTGGGTTTGTAACTAGGTATCTAGTTTAAGTTAACTTGCCTATAAAACATATTTTGCAGAGGCACAGATATCTTTGCTTGAATTCCAGGCAAAATGCAAGCCCTCCTCCCTCCCCCTCTCCCTTTGGGAGAGGGCGCGGCTCCAAAGGAGCATGCGGGTGAGGGAATTTTGCTCTTACTGAAATTCTCCTTGTGAGATATTTTTAGTTTAAGTTTTCTGCTTTATTTTCCGAATATAGGCTAAGGGTATTTTATGCACTAGTGGTTTTTTGATGACGCGATATGTAACCTTCAACTAGATAGATAACGTCTTCTGCTATATTTGTAGCGTGATCGGCTATGCGTTCAAGATATCGAGATACTGAAAGATAACGAATTAGGGTGTTAGAGCGCATAGGTTGCTTGCTCAAATGTCGCTCAACCTGAGCATACATTTCCCTGTGAATTTCATCCACTTCGTTATCGCTGATACACACCTTGTGGGCGGCCCCTGCATCCATATTGAACATAGCCTCCATTACTTCACTAACCATTATTTGAACCTTTTCACCCATTAACTTCAAATCGAAAGGTGGAGCTATATCGTTTTCCTTTGAAAGAAACAAAGCCTGTTTTGCTATATTTGCAGCTAAATCGCCAATTCTTTCCAAGTCGTTGTCCATTTTGATGGCGGCAATTATAAAGCGCAAATCTATGGCCACGGGTTGATATAGGGCAAGCAGTTTAAGGCATTCTTCCTCAATATCCACTTCCATACTATCAATAACGGCATCGTTATTCATAACCTTGCTGGCAAGGGCCGCGTCTTTTTCAACTACTGCCTTCAGGGCTTCATCAAGACTTCCCTGCACAATTTTGCCCAGTTTTTTAATTCGCTCTTTAAGTTTACTAACTTCTCTTTGCAGATGTCTGGTCATTTCCTCTCCTTAAACCAATTAACCGAAGCGACCGGTAATATAGTCTTCGGTTTGTTTCTCTCGCGGTTTGGTAAAAAGCTTAGTGGTTTCTCCAAATTCTATGAGCTTTCCTTCGTAGAGGAATGCGGTGTAATCTGAAACCCTTGCCGCCTGTTGAATGTTGTGAGTAACTATAACTATGGTATAGTCTCTGACAAGCTCTTCAATAAGGTCTTCCACCCTTGCTGTAGCCTTTGGGTCTAAGGCTGATGTAGGCTCATCCATTAAAAGAATTTCCGGTTCAACCGCAAGAGCGCGGGCAATGCAGAGCCTTTGCTGTTGACCGCCGGAAAGTTCCATTGCGTTGTCGGAAAGTCTATCTTTAACTTCACTCCACAAACCAGCCTGTGCAAGACTACGCTCTACAATCTCTTCCAAACGGTAACGATTGCGCTCGCCGTGGATACGCGGACCATAGGCCACATTGTCGAATATTGACTTGGGAAAGGGATTGGATTTTTGAAATACCATGCCCACTTTTTTTCGCAAAGCTACCACATCGGTTGTTTTGGAATAGATATCTTCTCCATCGACATATAGATGGCCTTCAACTCTGGCGCAAAAAATAATATCATTCATCCGGTTTATGGTTCTTAAAAAAGTCGACTTGCCGCATCCTGATGGTCCAATTAAAGCGGTAACCTGTTTAGAACCCATCTCAAGATTGATGTTAAAAAGGGCTTGCGAAGACCCGTAGTAGAAATTCAGCCCATTTGCATAAATGGCGGCACTCTTTTGCTTCTGAGGCAAGCGTTTATTTCCCGATAACTTGGTTTCAATTTTTATTTTCCTCTCTCTTTTCTTTACCATTTAACTCTCCTTCTTGCGCGAATGCGCAGGATGATTGCTATAAGATTGATTCCCAGAACCAAGGCAATAAGCGTCAGCGCCGTGCCGTACTTCATCAAATTCACTTCCTCGGACTGTGGATACTGTACAGAAAGAACGAAAAGGTGGTAGGGAAGAGCCATTACCTGACTGCTCATTCCTTTAGGAATAAAGGGAAGATAGGCGGCGGCGGCTGTGAAAAGAATAGGGGCTGTTTCACCCGCTGCCCTACCTATACCTAAAATAGAGCCTGTAATCATTCCTGAGATGGAGTAGGGAAGCACATTCTTGCGAATTGTTTGCCATTTGCTTGCCCCAAGGGCAAAGCTTGCCTCCCTGAGACCTTGAGGAACTGCCTGCAGCGCTTCTTCAGAGGCTACAATTATCGTTGGCAGTATCATGCAAGCCAAAGTAAAGGCTCCAGCCCACACAGAAAGGCCAAATTTCATAAATATAACAAATAAACCCAGTCCGAATAAGCCGAATACAATTGAAGGTACACCGGCAAGTGTAATTATTGCTAACCTAATTGCCTTGGTGAAACGATTTTTCCTAGCGTACTCTGAAAGATATATTGCAGTCATCATTCCCAACGGCAGGGCAACTACAACGGCTCCTACAACCAAAAGTAGTGTTCCCAAAATAGCCGGCAGTATGCCGCCTTCGCGGCCTCCCCTTTTGGGCATACCGGTAAGAAAGTCCCAGTTGATAGCCGGAATTCCCTTTATTATGATATCCAGAATTATATAAGCTACTATAATTACTATGAGATAGGTAACTATACGCATAGCCCATTTCAAACTTTGCTCGCCTATATTCCTGGCTTGTTTTGCCGATATCTTTGCAGCCGATAGTCTTGCAGCCATCATCTTGCTCCGTATTTCCTAAGCGCCTTTTGGGCTACCATGTTTAGTATAAAGGTCAAGGTTAGGAGAATAAGTCCTACCCAAAATAAAGCACGGTAGTGATATCCTCCGCGCGCTACTTCACCCATTTCGGCGGCAATGGCCGCAGTCATAGTACGTATGGGTTTTAAGGGATTCAAGGTTAAGCGAAATGCGTTTCCGGTTACCATCAAAACGGCCATAGTTTCACCAATTACCCGTCCCATTCCCAGCATTACGGCGGCAATTATGCCTGAAAGGGCTGAAGGTACGCTAACCCTCCAAATAGTTTGCATTTTTGTAGCGCCCACGGCTAACGACGCCTTTTTATAAGAAGCCGGAACGTTGCGGAGCGCGTCTTCGGATATTGATATTATTGTAGGTGCGGCCATGAGCGCCAGCAGTAAGGCTCCTGTTAGTGCATTAAGGCCTGAATCAAGATGAAAAATGTTCTTAATAAGTGGACCCAGAACCATTATGCCGAACAATCCAAGTACCACGGAAGGAATGCCTGCCAGAAGCTCTATAAAGGGTTTAAAGACTTCCCGCTCCACAGGTTTTGCCAACTCGGAGATGTAGACTGCTGAAAATAGACCTATGGGTACAGAAATTAGCGCAGCAATAAAGGTAACCAGCAGAGAACTAGTCAAAAGCGGCCAAATACCGAAATGCTCTTGGGTCAGGGAGGTTGGATTCCACTTGAAATCTAGAAACAACTTGCCCAAACCGGGTTCTATAGTGAAAGGAAGGGCTTCTTTGAAAAGGAAGATGAATATGAGTATTACTATGAGGATTGATGTTGAGGCTGCACCTGTAAGAAGAATTCTTATTGCCGAATCTTTCCATTTAGGTCTTTTAACGTTTACAAAGCTTGCCACATTTTACCTCTTTTCTCGCTTGAATTTTCTCTCTATATACATAAACTCTGTTTCGGACGGCTGGAGGGCGAAGGGTCTTGCCCCCCAGCCGCTTTGCGCTAGAGAACGCAGCAGAGAGAGGGTCAAGGGTTTTTACTTAATTGGTACGAAGCCTTCTTTAGTAACTATCTTTTGACCCTCTTGGCTGGTAATAAACTCAAGAAAAGCCTTTGCAAGGCCTTTCGGTTCGCCGTTGGTGTACATTTGAAGTCCACGGGCTATTTTGTACTCACCTGAAGCCACAGATTGGTTATCCGGCTTAACACCATCGACGGCCACAGCTTTCACCTTGTTTCCAGCGTCAACTAAATAACCAAGACCAATGTAACCTATAGCGTTTTCGTTTGAAACAACTTCTTCAACTATGGCTGAATTAGACTGCAGGTTAAGCGCGTCTGCTGAGTAGTCTTCCTTCATTAATACGTGTTTTTGGAAAAAAGCGTATGTGCCGGAGGAATTATCACGAGCGGCAAGGGTTATTTTTGCATCCCTACCACCTACATCTTTCCAGTTAGTAATCTTTCCAGTGTAGATATCTTTAATTTGCGCCATGCTGAGTTCATTAACAGGATTAGCAGGATTGACAACAACAGAAATTCCGTCTTTGGCAACCACATGCTCTATGGGGTTCACTCCGTTTGCCTTAGCCTCTTCAATTTCCTTATCTTTAATTTTCCGTGAAGCGTTGGCTATATCGATGGTGCCGTTAATCATAGCGGCAATGCCTGTACCTGAGCCACCGCCTGTAACAGCTATCTGCACATCGCCATGGGCTTGCATGAAAGCCTCAGCCCATGCAGTAGAAAGTTGAAGCATGGTGTCTGAGCCGCGAATCTGTAGAACAGCGTTGGACCCCTTATTCTTGCCGCCACAGGCAACAGAAAGGGTTAGCGCAGTGAGGGTTAGTCCAAGAAAGACTAAACGGAAAAGGTTATTTTTCATGTTATCCTCCTAAAAGGTTTTAGAATTTCATTTTCAGATCAGCCTGCAGACGATAGTACTTGGCAAGGCCGTGATCTGGATTATTGGGGTCAAGACCGTTCATAAAGAACACAAGACCGGTTTGAAGTTTTTTAGTAATCTGAAGCTTACCGCCAAACTTTAGTCCATTGCCGTCCGTGCCGCCGCCGGCGAAATCGGAGTCTACAAAGGTGGCGTTTGTGCAGTCTTCTGCAAGCGCTCCGTAGTCTGCTGAAAGTTCAAAGGAACCCGGGGTTTTCGCCTTACCCAGCTTAAGGCCGAACATATAACCCATATTTTGTTCTTTGACCTCGGAATTGATATTGTAGACCAGGTCGCCGTATATGGATACTGGAAATTTGCCAAGCTTTAAGCTGAGTTTGAAAGAAGGTTGGATAACGTCATAACCGTAGGCGTAACCGTAGCTTGTGTAATTCCATCCCGTTGTATCGCCGCTTACGGGATCAACTACAGCCAAAGAATCGGTGGCTGTTTTTGTATTTCCGAAGTAGCTACCGCCGTGCAATGCTCCGTGATGTTTAAGATTTGTATAAGTAAAGTAATTTGCGGCAACTAGAAGCTTGGTTGAACCAAACTGGAAGTTTGCGCCGCCTTGTCCTAAATAAAGCATCACGTCTTTGGGGTCTTTTTTAATCTCATCAACCCAAAGGTAGTTGATATTGACGAATGGGGAAATTGCGTCAAAAGAACTTCCCCAACCAAGGCTAAGACCTTCAACCGCCAGATCGCCATCCCAGAAAGCCTTTGAAGCCAAATGCCATGGCAGGCCGTACTTGCCGCCTTCAATCCAAAGACCTTCAACCGGCTTCCATTTGAAATAGGCGCGGTCAAGTTGAATTCCCTTGGTGCTGAAAGCCTTATCAAAGGTTTGATTTGTGGAAACAGGGTCGTCTGAACCTGTGGCAAGACGCAAACCTATCTCAAGGTCATCTTCAGGTTTCGCCACTATTCCAAGGCGAGCGCGAACGCGGTTGCGGTAACGAGGGGTCCCAAGGCTATCGCCCGTTGTCCACGAACCGCCTGCCTGATACCAGTGTTCTTTACCGCAGTATTCAAAACGATATCTAAGGTCGCCCTTCAAGCTGATTTTCTCAGTCCAGCTGCTTGCGTTTACTGAACCAACGATAGCCAAAAGAGCCAATACGGCGATGAGAAGCTTTTTGAAACTAAAGCTCTCATTCAACGCCAAGGTTTTACCCATTATACCTCCTAAGGTTTTCGGGTTTATGTGGTTTTTTCAAAAAAAAGCCCTGACGCAAAGCGTCAAGGCTAAAAAAATGTGAAGCAACGCGGTTTTGCACAACCGCGCCGCTCCTAATTAAATTTGATGTCCCCCCGCCGTGATCAGAAAACTTTAGGTAGAAGAAATTGTCATAGCAGATATCAGGACAAGCATACTTCATATAACGGCATACCGCATCTAGGCCTTGTCTGGTTTTAGATGCGCAGCTATTGGTGCGATTTTCACCGCGTTCACCGTGTCGAGCGTATTTGTAAGGAATCCTACTTTTTGTAAAGCCCCAGCGATTGCGGCAACCGCTTTTGGAAAACTTCATTACTAGTTTGCCGTTTTCAAAACACCACTGAGCTTCTAAAAAAATACCTCGACCATTTGGTCGAAGTGAAATATTACGTAAATCCCTACGTCGCAGAGCCGTTTTCTTTCGCCTTGAATCTTGCCGTCTTTTGCTCATTTCTACTTCGTTTCCTCTCTCTTTTTCTGAATTAGGGATTTTTTTTCTTGTTCTCTTCTTAACCTCTCTCGCCGGAATTATATTCCTTTTCCGAAACCTGTCAACTACCATTGTCTTAAGTCGCTCAGATTTCACTATCACCCGATTCCTTAAACATCCTAAATACGCAAAAAAGAAGTAGGGTTTCCTAAGCCGCTATCGGTTCTCGACTACATTCCTTCAGGTAAGAATATGCGAAAAGAGACCTTGACATAGGTATAGGAGATAGTTATTC
>Ga0256846_1000247_pt1 | contig 23222 bp, 22 predicted proteins | sample TevniametaG_FD_189098 | JGI IMG/M metagenome (GOLD analysis project Ga0256846, IMG submission 189098) | Tube worm associated microbial communities from hydrothermal vent at the East Pacific Rise, Pacific Ocean - Tevnia | ecosystem: Host-associated > Annelida > Integument > Unclassified ...
TATTTTTTTGTTGAGAATTATGTTGCCAGGAGTTGGTTGTCCATGGTTATTGGTCAAGTAATAATATTGCAGAGATTGATTTTGTTGTTTTCTTATCTATAAAAGAGACATTGCACAAAAATACTGTCTGATTTTTGGGGTAAAAAAAATCAGTTAAACATTGGATTTCAGCTTTTCTATAAAAAATTTATGCCTTTTTATCGAGCTTTTTTTCAAGAGAATGAACTCTGTCTTCAAGTTTAAGCAGGTATTCTTCCAGCTCTTCAATATATTGTGAAAAGGAATAGGTTATTCCCATCTCCAGAGTTCTCTTTTCAATCCTTCGTTCTAATTCTTCCTCGGTCTCATTTTTTCTTTCTTCGAGTTTGGGCATTTTCCCTCCGGTTTCCTATTTTGTGTATATTAATTCATACAGAAAATAAAAAAAAAATCAAGGGTTAAAAGTCAATACTGCCTGGAGTTCTTGGAAAAGGTATGACATCTCTGATATTGCCCAGGCCTGTTATGAGCATTAAGAGACGCTCAAAGCCCATGCCAAAGCCGGAATGGGGCACTGAACCGAATTTTCTTGAATCCAGATACCACCAATAGGATTTTTTTGAAAGATTCATCTCTTCCATTCTTTTTTCCAGAAAATCAAGCCGTTCTTCCCTCTGGCTGCCGCCTATTATTTCACCGATTTTCGGTACCAGAAGATCAACTGCAGCCACGGTTATGCCATCGTCATTTAAACGCATATAAAAGGGTTTGATATTTTTGGGATAGTCTGTTAAAAAAACTGGTTTTTTGAAATACTCTTCGGCAAGGAACCTTTCGTGCTCTGATTGAAGATCAATACCAAACTCAACTTTGAATTCAAATTTTTTACTGGATTTAAGTAAGAGATCAACCGCATCGGTATAGGTTACCCTTTCAAATTTTGATTCTGTCAGTGTTTTGAGTGTTTTGGGCAGTGACTTATCAACAAATTTTGTAAAAAGGGCAAGGTCTTCTTCACACTCTTCCATGATATGCCGGGTCAGGGTTTTGATCAGCTGTTCACCATGGTCCATGTTTCCTTTTAAATCACAGAATGCCATTTCCGGCTCCAGCATCCAGAATTCTGCTGCGTGGCGGCTTGTGTTTGAATTTTCAGCCCTGAAAGTCGGCCCAAAGGTGTATACATCCCCAATGGCCATGGCAAACATTTCAGCCGGCAGCTGGCCTGAGACTGTGAGATTTGCCTCCTGCCCGAAAAAATCATTTTTAAAGTCTGTTTCTCCTGATTTTATTATATTGCTGGGTTCAAGGTTTGTTACCCGGAACATCTCCCCTGCTCCTTCACAGTCAGAGCCTGTAATGATTGGCGTGCTAAGACATTTAAAACCCTTGTCATGGTAGAATTTGTGGATGGCATATATCAATTCTGATCTAATTCTGAAAAGAGCACCGTATTTGTTTGTCCTTGGCCGGAGATGGGCAATTGTTCTTAAAAACTCATCGGAATGTCGTTTTTTCTGCAGGGGGTAGTTTTCAGGTGCAATGTTGATGATGTCTACATTTTCCGCTTTAATTTCCCATTTTTGACCTTTGCCGGGAGACTCAACCAGTCTGCCTGTGACTGCAACGGCTGATCCGGTTGTAAGTTTCTGAACATGGGAATAATTGTCAATGGTATTGTCTGCAATTATCTGCATATTTGCAAGGCATGATCCGTCATTGATCTCCATGAAGAGAAAATCCTTTGAATCCCTTTTTGTTCTTACCCATCCTTTAATCAAGACCTGGTCTTCCGGCGCTGTTTGTTTAAGAAGCTGCTTGATTTTTTTTCTTTTCATTGCTTTATCCTGTGTAAAATTGTATATTACTTAGTTATTTCACCATTAAAATGTAATAAAAACAAGTAATTATTCATATTTAGAATATTATTTAAACAATAACCGTTAAGTTGAGCAAATCAGTACCATGCAAAAAGAAAATTTTCAAGAGTTACTTAGACTGTGCGAGATGCCGAGCCGTTACCTGGGACAGGAAGCAAATACCATGAAAAAAGATCTGTCCAAAGTTGATCTGAAATATGCCCTCTGTTTCCCGGATCTCCATGAGATTGGAACCTCATATTTTGGAGCACAGATTTTATATCATATTTTAAACCAGGATGATAAAATCGCAGCTGAAAGGTTTTTCACTCCTGCTCCTGACATGGAGAAGCTGCTGAGAAGCAGAAATATTCCGCTTTTGTCCATGGAATCCAGAATCGATCTTGCATCCTTTGATATTATAGGCATGAGCCTTTTGTATGAGCTCAATTTTACAAATATTCTTACCATGCTGGATCTTTCCCATATTCCGTTTTATTCAGAACAGCGTGATGACTCTTATCCGCTTATCATAGCAGGGGGACCGTGTGCATTTAACCCTGAACCTGTGGCAGATTTTTTTGATGCAATTGTAATTGGCGATGGAGAAGAGGTCATACTTTTAATTGCAAAGACATATATTAAATGGAAAAAAGAGGGTGATGGTAAAAAAGAGAGTCTCCTGGGGATGCTGGCCAACATTAATGGTGTATATGTTCCTCGGTTTTTCAAGCCCTGTATTGGCAGGGACAAAGTCCAGACAATTGAACCTTTAAGAGAGGGTTACACTAAGATCAGCAGGGCAGTTGTAACGGATTTTGACCATGCTTCATTTCCTGTTGCACCCATAGTCCCCTTTGGAAAACCAGTGCATGACAGACTTCGTCTAGAGATTGCCAGGGGTTGTTCAAAGGGATGCAGATTCTGCCAGGCAGGCATGATCTACAGGCCGGTCAGGGAAAGGCCGGTTAAATCATTACTTGAGATTGCAGAAAAATCACTTAAAAATACAGGTTATAAGGATATATCTCTATTATCCCTGAGTACAGGTGACTACTCCTGTCTTGAATATCTTATGGAGAATATTTTAACGGTAAATAAAAACCATCCGACATCCATATCACTGCCTTCAATACGTGCTGAAAAATTAACATCAGGTATCATGGAAATCATAAAAAAAGTCAGGAAAACAGGCTTTACCATTGCACCGGAAGCAGGTTCCCAAAGGCTCAGAAATATAATTAATAAAAATATTACACAAGAGCAAATTTTTGATGCTGTAAGGAATGCCTTTGATCTTGGATGGCGCAATATTAAACTCTATTTTATGATGGGACTCCCCTTTGAGACCCATGAAGATATTGAACAAATAGTTGATCTTGCAACAGGGCTTGCAGATATAAAAACAAAACATAATTCCCAGGTGGGAGTCAGTATTGCAGCCTTTATCCCAAAGGCACATACACCCTTTCAAAGGTGCGCCCAGATTTCAAGGGAAGAGGCAAAGGAGAAACTTAAGTATCTTAAGGATAATCTCAAACACTGGAAAACAAAACTGAAATGGCAGGACCCTGATATGAGCCTGGTGGAAGGAGTTTTTGCAAGGGGAGACAGGAGACTTTCAAGGCTTCTTGTTAAAGCCTTTGAAAATGGATGCCGCCTTGACGGGTGGACTGACAGGTTCAGGTATGATTTTTGGGACAGGGCCTTTGAGAGTACAGGTATTGATCCTGATTTTTATACAACCCGCAGAAGGAGCAGCCATGAAATTCTGCCCTGGGATCATATTGATATTGGTATATCACCCAAATTTCTGGAAAAAGAGTTCAGGAAGGCTGAAAAGGGCGAAATAACCCTTGACTGCCGGGATACTGAATGTACAGGGTGTGGTATATGTGATTTTAAGAAGATACAGCCCGTTCTGGGCGATGCAGGATCTGTCACACAGGCTTTCAGGGGAAACAACAGCAGCAAAAAGCATGATAAAAGTATGGATTTTCTGAAGTACAGGGTGTTATATTCTAAACTTGGGTATGTGCAATATATCGGGCATCTTGAGTTTGCAAAAATTATACGCCGGGCCATCAGGAAATCAGGTATCAAAGTGAGATACACAGAAGGTTTTAATCCAAATATCAAGCTTAGTTTTGATAACCCGCTTCCTGTTGGCATGGAGAGTGAAGAAGAGTTTTTTGTTTTTTTTGCAGATAAATCCCTGAAAAGAGATCAGATAAAGGCAAGGCTTAATCTTGCTCTGCCCGAAGGTATTGTGATTAATAATGTTCTGCCCTTTGTAAGAAAGGATAACAATATAAGTGGAAAAGCAGAATATAATATAAGGTTTAAGGATTATACATTGCCCCGTGCAGAAGTTGAAGAGTTCATGGGCTGTTCAGAATGGATTGTTAAAGATGTTAACAAAAAGGGTAAAAAAGTAATTATTGACTTGCGGCAGACTGTGCAGAAAATCGAACTCCTTAGCCCTTCTGAAATTTATATGGTGTTGAAAAAATATAAAGAAAAGACTGTAAGGCCGTCGGAAATATTGTTAAAATGTTTTAAACTGCCGGAAGAGATCGTTAAGACAGCAAGAACAGTTAAACTGAAACAAGGTGTTTAAAATATGTTCAAGGAGCTGATTGTAAATTATGCACAACATGAAACAAGGGTCGCACTTCTCGAAAACAGAACAATTGTTGAGCTTTTTATTGAAAGAGGTGATGAGGCAAGTATCACAGGGAATATTTATAAAGGACGTATCCAGCGTGTTCTTCCAGGCATGCAGGCAGCGTTTGTGGATATTGGGCTTAACCAGGCAGCCTTTTTACATGTGGATGATATCATTGACCAGACAGCCATGGCCATGGCAAATTATTTTGAGACGGAAAACGGTTCTGATCCGGAATCTGAACCCATAACACCCCTGACTTTTTCTGAATCCATTCAGCCCCATAATGTCAATATTGGAGAATTAATCAAAGAAGGCCAGGAGCTCCTTGTTCAGGTCGCTAAATCGTCCATTGGCACCAAAGGCCCAAGGGTTACAACACACCTTTCATTTCCAGGCAGGTATATTGTTCTTATGCCCTATGTTGACCATATCGGGATATCAAGGAAAATAGTCAATGAAGAAGAGAGAAAGAGGCTTAAGGAGCTTATTCTCTCTGCCAGGGTTCAAAAGTATGGATATATATTAAGGACTGCTGCAGAAGGCATTGATGCTGACAGGCTTGCAAAGGAGATATCTTTTCTGACAAAGACCTGGGAAGAAGTGAAATTGAGAAACCAGGAAAGGTCAGCTTCAACCCTGATCTACAGAGATCTTTCAATAACATTCCGGGCAGTCAGGGACCTTCTCACCGATGATGCAGACAAGCTTGTCATAGATTCTGAGCAGGAGTATGAAAAGGTTCAGATGTTTTTAAAGAAATATATGCCTGATATCAATTTTTCAGTTGAGCTGTACAGGGGCAAAGAGCCCATATTTGATGCCTATAATATCGAACCTGACATTGAAAGGGCTTTGAAAAAAAGAGTATGGCTCAAATCAGGCGGTTATATAGTAATTGAGCAGACAGAAGCATTGGTGGCAATCGATGTAAACACAGGCAGGTATGTCGGGGGGCATAATTTTGAGGAGACTGTTTTAAAAACAAACCTTGAAGCTGTAAAGGAGATAGCATACCAGATTCGTCTGCGAAATGTCGGCGGTATTATCATCATTGATTTTATTGATATGAAAAAAGAGCATCACCAGGAAAAGATCATGGTTCAGCTTGCCCAGGAGATGGAAAAAGATAAAAGCCAGATAAATATACTGCCGTTGTCAGAGCTGGGCCTTGCCCAGGTGACGCGGAAGCGGACAAGAAAGAATCTTAAAAGGACGTTGAGCGAACCCTGTTTTTATTGTGGCGGTGATGGAATGCTTTTGTCTGGAAAATCAATATGCCATAAAATATACAGAGACCTTAAAAAAGAAGCCAGTGATATGATGGGCAACAAGTTTACAATAAAGGTTCATCCCGAAATAGCCCGGCTGCTCCATGGCGAAGAAAAACATCTTGTAAATTCCCTTGAAGATCAGTTTAACAAGCCTGTTGTGGTTTATCCGGATACAAACTACCATATGGAGGAGTATCATATTTTTGAAACCCTTATTAAATAATATTTTAATGAACCTGGAAAATATTACTTGATTTGGAAACGTTTTTAAAATAGAGTAAATCAATTATTCAATTTATATTGCCATTCGATTTGACATTTGATTGTTGTTTATAAAAGGGTGGAAAATGGAGAAAAAAATTGGCGTAATCACAGAGACTGCTCTGGATCTACCAAAGGGTGTTGCCGGGAAAAAGGGTATTATGCTGGTTCCCATCCATATTCTGGTTAATGATGTTTCAAGACTGCATGGTAAGGAAATAGTTAATCAGGAAGTGGTTGAACATATATCCCAGAAGGATGATGTCAGTACTGAGCCCCCTACACCCAGAGAATACTGTTCTGTATTCAATAGGATCAATGATGATTATGACCTTATTTATTCCCTGCACGTTTCAAGCGATCTCTCCCAGTGCCATACAAATGCTGTTCATGGTTTAAAGTTATTAAAGAAAAAACAGAAAGAGGAAGAACGGGGTATCTTTGATAATAAGATTAAGGTGATAGATACAAGAGCCGTAAGTATCAGCCAGGGCCAGATAGTCAATAGAATTGCAGGCATAGTAAAAACCAATCATGATCAGGCAAAGCTTGATAAGTATATAAAATGGCTTACCAGAAAAGCCACGATGTTTTTTGTGGTTGATGATCTGTTCTGGCTTAAGAGAGCAGGTAAACTCAATGTGTTTTCAGGTTTTATGGGTAAAATGCTTGATATTAAACCCATTATCAAACTTGATGATGGCAAACTTGTGCCAATGGATAAATCCCGTGGTAAAGGCAGTGCCATTGATATCATGGTTAACCTTATTAAAAAGACTACGCCGCAGTATAAACGGGGTGTGGAAGTATGGGTCGGCCATTCTGTATCACTGCTGGATGCAAAATATGTGAGAACAAAACTTGCTGTAAATTTTCAAATAAAAGAGAATAAAATACCAATAGTTGACATGGGGCCTACAATGGTAGCACATACAGGTCCTGGTGTTGTGTGTGTCAGTATCCTTCCCTACTAGTTCAGCCCGATTAGTCACGCCTTTATTTTTTTTTTAAAAAAATATTTACTTTAGTTTGAAATAATTTCAGGAATGGGGTAAATAAAAACTTTAATGATTTTGCTCACATTTTTTATTGTTATCATAATTTGGGTTAATAAATTGTGTTTTCAAGAAAGGATGGGACATGGCTATAAAAGTAGGTATATTTACAGAGAGTGCAATAGATGTGCCAAAAGGGCTGCTTAGAAAAAAAGACATTCACACAATTCCTATTCATATTCTGATTAATGATAAATCAAGGCTCCATGGGATTGAGGTGATTAATCAGGAGGTGATTGAACATATTGCCCAGAAGGATGAAGTGGGTACTGAACCCCCCACGCCCTTTGAATACTGTTCGGCATACAGAGAAATAGCTGAAAAATATGATAGAATATATTCAATGCACACCTCAAGTCTGCTCTCAAAAGCCTATGACAATGCCCAGCACGGTTTAAAACTATATAAAAAGAAGCAGAAGTCAGAAGGTAAAGGTATTGTTGACATAAGAATAATTGATACCAGGGCTGCAAGCATCAGCCTTGGTCAGATAGCCAACCGTGTGGCTAATATAATAAAAACCGATTACGATGCTGCCAAACTTGATAAATATATTGCATGGCTGGTCAGAAATGCCATGCTGTTTTTTGTTGTTGATGATATGTACTGGCTTAAAAGAGCAGGTAAACTAAACATGTTTTCAAGTTTTTTTGGTAAAATGTTTGATATCAAGCCAATTATAAAGCTTGAAAAAGGGCGTGCTGTGCCAGTGGATAAACCAAGGGGTAAAGATACTGCACTGGATAATCTGATATTAATTCTAAAGGAGAATACCCCCCAATTTAAAAGAGGTGTTGATGTATGGATTGCCCATTCATCCTCCCTGCTGGATGCAAAACATACAAGAAAGCAGCTTGCATCGGTTTTTAAGATTAAAGAATCAAGGATACCGCTTGTGGAAAGCGGCCCCACAACCACGGCTCACATGGGGCCCGGCATGGTCACCGTAAGTATGCTTCCCAGATAGAAAAGAGAGTCTTTTAAAATTCAATTATTTTCCTGTTGTCCTGTCCTTATAATATGTCAGTACAGCTATCCTTAATTTTCTGATTGTGAACAAAAAAAGTAATTGATAATAGAAGCTAAGTATATGTATAATTACAGATTTGGGTGCTGTTTTAAATAACAGAAGGATAGTTGGTTTACCATTGATTTTAGGATAATAATATAATGTTCAGTGAAACAATTTCATTTCATGCAGCTTTCCTGGCAGGGCTTTTATCATTTTTTTCCCCTTGCATTCTTCCGTTGATACCTGCATATTTTACCTTTATCACCGGCCTTTCCATTGATGAGTTGACAGAGAGTGCAAAGGAGACCAGCAATAAGGTAATTCTTTCAACCCTTGTATATGTGGCAGGTTTTTCCTTTGTTTTTATTATGATGGGAGCTTCTGCTTTTTTTTTAGGAAACCTTATACATGAGTATTCATGGGTTGTAAGATATATGGGCGGGGCCATAATTATTATTTTCAGCCTTCACCTCCTTGGAATAATAAATATTAAGGGGCTCAATTTTGAAAAAAGATTCCATGTAAAGGAGAAACCTCTCCATCTCATGGGTGTTTTTTTAATCGGCATGGCCTTTGGTGCCGGATGGAGCCCTTGTATCGGGCCAGTGCTTGGTTCGATTCTGATAGTTGCTTCAAATCAGAATACCATATTCGATGGAATGCTGCTTCTGGCCTTGTACTCATTGGGAATTGCCATTCCTTTTATTTTGATTTCAATTTTCATCACACGCATGGTTGAAACAATTAAAAAGGCGACAAAATATATTATATATATCAACAAAGCCACCGGTATTTTGTTATTGATTGTGGGTATCCTTTTAATAACAGATAAATTTAAACTGCTTGCCGGTATATAAGGGAGATTTGTGTTTATGAAAAGAGAGAAGGTGTTTTTATCGCTTGTTTTATTTGTTTTCAGCCTTTGTTTTCTGCCAGGTCAGGTTTTATCTGCGGCAGACAAGATAGATTTCAAAACTTATAAAGAGGGTGTAAAACTTGTAAAGAGTGACAAGAAAAAGGCTTTTATTTATTTCCATGCAGACTGGTGTAAATATTGTGACAAGATAAAAAAGGAGTCTTTTACCAATGATAAGGTAATAGATTATCTTAATGAAAATTTTATATCCATTATGGTGGATACTGATGCCGAGGTTAAGCTTGCCATAAAGTTCAATGCTCAAAGACTTCCCATGCTATATTTTCTGAAAGAAGATGCTTCAGTCTTAACTTATCATCTTGGATATGTGGAGGCAAAGGAGCTTTTATATATGCTTAAGTTTATTAATACAGAAAGTTATAAAACAATGAATTTTTCAGATTTTGTTAATAAGAACCCTGGAGAGTGATATTATGTATGGAAAATTAAAATATGTAATAGTTGTGTTTTTATTGCTTATGGTTTGTACTGCAGTCTGCTCTGCTGCATCGGTCTATGTTTCGGACAGAATAAAGATATCCATGCGAAGCACCCCAGGGCCTGGGCATAAAATTATTAAAATGCTTGATTCGGGTTCAGCCCTGGTTGTTCTGGAACAATCCGGTGCATGGTCAAAGGTCAGAACAGCAGATGGCAGGGTTGGATGGGCTTTAACAAGGTTCCTTGTGAACAGAAAGCCTGCTGTCATTGTTGTGGAAGAGCTGAAAAGAAAAACAGCAACGCTTGTGGATACAGTTGCTCAGCTAAGATCTGAAAATAAGAGAATCACAGAGGAAAACAAGAGACTTGCCGGAATTGAGGAAAAATATATCAAACTTGAAAAGGATTCAAAGTCTTTTTTTGAACTCAAAGCAAAATACAATGATATTTTAATTAAATTTAAAGCACGGCAGGAACGGATTGCAGCCTTTGAAGATAACCGGAAAAATAAAATAATGACATGGTTTCTTATTGGGGCTGGTGTGTTTGTATTTGGTGTTCTTCTGGGGATGAGTGCCAGAAAGAGGCGGAGAAGTTATTTAATATGATTCATAGGACTGATTTTCTTGTTATCGGCAGTGGTATAGCAGGTCTCAATTTTGCACTCATTGCAGCTCAAAAAGGTAAAGTTACAGTAATTACAAAAAAAAAGGTTAACAGAACCAATACAGCCCTGGCCCAGGGAGGGGTTGCTGCGGTCATGGGCAAAGACGACTCTTTTGGCCTCCATGTGGAGGATACACTTGCAGCTGGTGCAGGACTCTGCAATCGTAAAGTGGTTGAAATGGTAATCAGAGATGCACCAGACATGATCAAAAGCCTTGTTGACAAGGGTGCAGTGTTTAATAAGGAAAAAGGATCAGATTCAAAATTTGCCATGGGTCAGGAGGGCGGCCATTCAAGGAAGAGAATAGTCCATGCCCATGATCTTACAGGCAAGGAAATTGAAGATGTCCTTGTAAAACACTCCCATGCCCATGAAAATATTGAGATCCTTGAAAATCATATTGCAGTAAACCTGATCACCCGGTCAAAAAGTATAAGAAGCGGTACCCTTGTTACAGAGTATGAAAAACAGTGCTGTGGTGCATATGTGTTGAATAATGACACAGGTGAGATAGAAACATTTCATGCAGGAATTGTTTTAATAGCAGCAGGCGGTGCAGGAAAAGTATATCTTTATACAAGCAACCCTGATATTGCAGCAGGAGACGGTATAGCCATGGCATACAGGGCAGGGGCTGCCGTGGCAAACCTTGAGTTTGTCCAGTTTCATCCCACCTGCCTTTACCATCCCAAGGCAAAAAATTTCCTGATTTCCGAAGCAGTAAGAGGTGAAGGGGGAATATTAAAAGATGTCCGCGGCAATGAATTCATGCATAAATATTCGTCTGACAGGGAGCTTGCATGCAGGGATGTTGTGGCAAGGGCCATTGACAATGAGATGAAGGTTAATGGCGATGAGTTTGTATACCTTGATATATCCCATAAGGACTCTGGTTTTATCAGACAGAGATTTCCAAATATTTACGGTACATGCCTGAATCTCGGTATTGACATAACAAAGGAGCCCATTCCTGTGGTACCTGCTGCCCACTACATGTGCGGCGGGGTTGCAACGGGTATGGACGGGCAGACAGATATAAAAAGGCTCTATGTTGCAGGGGAGGCTGCCTGTACGGGGCTGCACGGTGCAAACCGCCTTGCAAGCAATTCCCTTCTTGAAGCCCTTGTTTATTCAAAAAATGCAGCCCGGGCTGCTGTTTCTGAAATTGTATCTCTTGATATAAAATCTGAAGCAGAGCCCATGCCCTGGGACAACATGGGAGCTGATGACAGTGATGAAGCAATCGTTGTTACCCAGAACTGGGATGAAATCAGGCGGCTCATGTGGAATTATGTCGGGATTGTGCGTACTGATAAACGCCTTTCCCGGGCATTGCGAAGAATTGAGAATATTCAGCAGGAGATTCAGGAGTATTACTGGAATTTTAAAATTACCTCAGACCTTGTTGAACTCCGTAACCTTGCAACGGTTGCAGAGCTGATCATCAGGTCAGCTCTGATAAGAAAAGAGAGCCGCGGGCTTCATTATAATCTTGAATATCCTGAAACTGACAATGTGCACTGGCTTAAAGATACAATACTTAAAAAAGAGAGTATGTGATAATAACATTTGTATAAGGCGTTGACAGGAAGTTTATTTATATGACAAAAAAGCTATCATATGAAGAACTTGAGCTTAGGATTAAAAAACTTGAAAAAGTTGATCTTGAACGCAGGAGAGCTGCTGACGCACTGAAAAAGAGTCAAAAAAAGCTTCTTAACCTTTCAGAACAGATAGAACAGTTCAGCCTTGCAGCAGTCTCAATGCTGTCAATGCAGAATGAACAGAAAGTTTTTGATAATATCAGCAGGGCCATTGTTCAGCATTCTGATTTCAGACGGGTTCTCATATCTTTATTTAAGGAAGAGCCGCCCTACAGGGAAATTATCAGCTTTGACGGGGTTGACAATGAGACCATTGACAGACTGAGGAAGGTTGAGCTGCCCGAGTATTGGTATGATGGAGTATTTGAGCGGGGAGAGAAGATCGGGCAGCTGAGTTATTATATACCCCACACCATGAAGGAGATACTGAACCAGGAAGCAGTTGTTTATGGAAAAGGCAGTATCAAAGACTCAAAAAAAGATTCCTGGCATCCTGAAGATAATCTGTTTGTTAAAATGATTAACCGGAATGGTGATCTGATTGGAGTGTTTTCCGTTGATGAGTCAAAATCAGGGCAGAAACCCACCGATGAAACTGTACGGCCCCTGGAGATCTTTGCAAGTCTGATCTCCCAGATAATAATATTGAACAGAACCCGAAGAGAGCAGGAAAAGCTGAAGCTCCAGCTGACCCATGCCCAGAAAATGGAAGCCATTGGCACCCTTGCAGGAGGTGTTGCCCATGATCTTAATAATGTTCTCAGTGCCCAGGTTGGTTATCCTGATTTGATTTTGATGGATCTTCCCCAGGACAGTCCCTTGAGAGAACCTATTCTCATGATTAAAGAGTCAGGTCAGAAAGCTGCTGCCATTGTGCAGGATCTTCTGACCATGGCACGGCTGGGAGTAGTTGCAGCTGATGTTATAAATCTCAACCATGTGGTTGAAAAATTTTTCAACTCTCCTGAATATGAACGGTTGAAATCATACAACCCGGGTGTAACCATAAAAAGCAGCCTTGACCCGGACCTTTTGAATATCATGGGTTCATCTGTTCATCTGTTTAAAATTCTCATGAACCTGCTTCACAATGCAGCAGAAGCAATGCCCAATGGCGGTGACATTACAATTTCAACACAGGGCAGGTACGTTGATCACCGTTTGAAAAGCGGTGATCCGATTAAGGAGGGGGACTATGCCATTCTAAAGGTTGCTGACACAGGCATTGGCATTGACCCTAAGGATCTGGAACGGATTTTTGAACCTTTTTTTACAAAAAAAGTTATGGGCAGAAGCGGAACCGGTCTTGGCATGGCTGTTGTGTGGGGAACCGTAAAAGATCATAAAGGTTATATTGATGTAGAGAGCACCAGGGAAAAGGGTACAACTTTTACTCTCTATTTTCCTGTGACTGTTAAAGATATGAAAGAGCAGAAAAAAGCACTGCCCATGGAACAATACATGGGACATGGAGAATCAATTTTAGTTGTTGATGATTCAGAAGCCCAGCGTAATATTGCAAAGGATATGCTTACCAGGCTTGGTTACTTTGTGATTCCGGCGGCAAGCGGTGAGGCAGCTGTGGAGTATATGCAGAGCAACACGGTTGATCTCATAATCCTGGATATGTTGATGGACCCGGGCATTGACGGCTTTGAAACCTATCGCAGGATTCTTGCACTCCATCCGGATCAAAAGGCAATTATCACAAGCGGGTTTTCCGAGACAGACAGGGTAAAAGAGACCCAGAAACTTGGTGCCGGTCAGTATATTAAAAAGCCTTACTCCTTTGAAAAGATCGGTTTTGCAGTAAAAAAGGAGCTTAATAAGCAGGTTTAAAATTTTTATTCCTGTTTTTTCCCTGTAAAAAGTGTGACAATACCAAGGGTCATGGTTTTATATCTTACATCAGTGAACCCGGCATCCTTCATAATCTGTACAAATTTCCGGGGTTCCGGGAATTTCAGCACAGATTCCGGAAGATAGGTGTATGCATTTTTATTTTTTGAAAAAAAGGCTCCAAGCCTTGGAAGAATTTTTTTAAAGTATAGAATGTAAAGGTTTTTCAGTACACCAGGCCGCGGCGTTGTAAGCTCCAGTACAACAAGCCGGCCGCTGTTTTTCAGGCATTTTCTGAACTCTTTTAATGCACCTGCCCTGTCCATTATATTTCTTATCCCAAATGCAATAAACAGAGTATCAAACATTTTTTTTTTAAATGGCAGCAAAAGAGCATTTCCTGCTGCAAGGTCTATTGCGGCAATATTTTTTTTCTTTGCAAATAAAAGCATTGTATGGGAAAAATCAACTCCAAAAATTTTACAATCAGTCCCATATTGCTCCCTGTGCTGTTTTTGTATTTCAATGCCAACATCACATGTGCCGCAGGCAACATCGAGTACATGACAGTTTTCATGAAGTTCTGCTGCCCGGACCATCTCTTTTCTCCAATAGACATCCTGTCTCAGACTCAGCAGCCGGTTCAGAAAATCATATCTGTGGGCAATACTGTCAAACATTGGCCGGGTAAAATCAAGTTCTTTATTCATTGTTGACAACTCACAATCCTGAATTATTTTATATAGTTTATAAAGGATTAAAGAAAATAGCATAATAACAGTGTAAATACAATCTTAGGGAACCTATGTCTGTTAAACGTGATTACTATGAAGTGTTGGGCCTGTCTAAAGATGCATCAAAACAGGAGATGAAGTCAGCGTACAGAAAACTTGCAATTAAATATCATCCTGATAAAAATCCTGACAACAAAGAGGCAGAAGATAAATTTAAAGAGGCAAGTGAAGCCTATGAAGTCCTCAGCAATGACAACAAACGCCAGATATATGATCAGTTCGGCCACCAGGGACTTGAAGGCATGGGCGGCTCAGGTGCAAGGGGGTTTGAGGATATTTTTTCCAATGTTGGTGATATCTTTGAGGAGTTTTTCGGGTTTGGCAGCGGCAGGCAGGGCCGCCGGGCCCAGCGCGGTTCTGATCTTCGTTATAATATGACCATTGATTTCATGGAAGCAGCCTTTGGTACTGAAAAAACCATTGATATTCCAAGACTTGAAACATGTGAAAAATGCGGAGGGTCAGGGTGCAGTGAAGGAACCTCACCTGAGACATGCCGGCACTGCCATGGCTCGGGCCAGTTTATCCAGAGCCAGGGCTTTTTCAAGGTAAAAACAACATGTCCCTATTGTAAAGGCCAGGGAAAAACAATATCAGATCCATGCAGAAAGTGCAGGGGGGCAGGCAGAGTTGAGATTTCAAAAAAAGTTCAGGTTAAGATCCCGGCAGGTGTTGATACAGGCTCGAAACTCAGACTTACAGGAGAAGGAGAAGCACCACCGGTAAAAGGCGGGGAACCGGGTGACCTCTATGTTGTACTTAAAGTAAAGTCCCATAAATTTTTCAAACGTGATAATACTGACATTGTCTGTATCGTGGATATTTCCTTTGTCCAGGCAGCCCTGGGGGATGAGATAAAGATTGCAACCCTGACAGGTGAAAAAAGGCTTAAAATTCCAAAGGGAACCCAGTATGGTGACACATTCAGGTTTAAAGGAGAAGGAATTGCTTCTTTAAGAACAGGCAGGCGGGGGGATCAGATCATAAATGTAATTGTAAAAACACCAAAAAGATTATCCCAGAAGCAGGAAGAACTTTTAAAAGAGTTTGACAGACTTGATTCAAATAAAATATCTAATAAGTTAAAGAATCTTTTTAAGAATTTATAAAGTAACTTTTTCGGAGTGAAATCTTAAAGATGTTTGAGCTGAAAATAAAGAATAATTTTTCCGCAGCCCATAAACTTGCAATGGTGGGTGAAAAATGTGAAAATCTCCATGGTCATAACTGGCATATTGAAGTCAGGGTGTCAGGTGAAAATCTGAACCAGGCAGGCGTGCTTGTGGATTTTGGCAGTATAAAACAATTTGTCAATGAAATCATGGAGGAACTTGACCATAAATATCTGAATGAAATAGAGATATTTAATGATATGCAGCCAACTTCAGAGCGTATTGCAGTTTATATTGCAAAAAGACTTCAGAAGCTGCTTGACAGGCTTGATGAAAAGGTCAGAGTCTCAAGTGTTACAGCCTGGGAATCCAAAGACTCGTCAGCTACATATTTTCCATAATATTTTTTGCAGGAATAAGACCGGTTGCAGCAGCAGATACAATATTACCCGCAACTCCAGGACCGTCTCCTGCCATATACATGCCCTTGATGATTGTTTCAAGGTTGTTATCTGTCTTAATCTGGGTTGCAAAAAATTTTATCTCCGGTGCATAAAGCAGGGTTTCATCATTTGAGACTCCCGGGACAACAAGGTTTAAGGCCTCAAGGCCTTCATTCAGGTTTGACAGAATTCTTTCGGGCAGGGCCATTGCAATATCACCGCACACAACATTTTTCATGGTGGGTTCAATATAGCCCTTGTTAATCCTGTTCCAGGTTGAACGTCTTCCCCTTTTCAGATCACCAAATCGCTGGAGAATCGGTTTCCCTCCGCCAATGAGAGTTGCAAGCCTTCCAATGGACTCTCCATAGGCCTGATTGTCTGTGACAGGTTCGGTAAGAACAACCTTTGATAAAAATGCAAAATTTGTGTTGCACGATTTTTTATCGGAAAATGCATGGCCGTTGACACATACAAAATCTTTATATTTTTCAAGGCTGATGTAACCACCCTGGTTTGTGCAGAATGTTCTTGTCTGATCGTCGTAGGTGGATGTCTGTATGAAAAACGTGGGATCATAAATAATATTGCACAGATCATCCATGATGTCATTGTGCACCTCAACCCTTATGCCTACTTCAATGCCCCGCTGGGAAATATTTATGCCATGTTTCTGGGCAAGGTTTGTAACCCAGTTTGCACCGATACGGCCGGGAGCAAGGATAACATTTGGTGCTTTATAGGTATTGTTCTTTGTTATGACTCCTGTGACCCTGCCCTTTTCACAGGTGATATCAAGGACATCTTCCCTTGTTTTGAACAGAACACCCTTTTTTTGAATATAGGCAGCCATTTTAGATATATGCCCGGGAAGATTATCGCTTCCCAGGTGTTTCTGGCGGATGATGAGAAGGTCAATACCGAATTTTTTTGCCTCTTTTCTGATCTCTTTTGCCTTTTCCATGTCTGACGGATAAACATCGCCATCCATGTTAAACTTATTGAATATGGCTTCGGTCTCATCGATGAGGTCTTCAGCCCTGGAAAGTGACATAAACTGTGTAAGGTCGGTTTTGCCGAGTTTTGGTATGAAATTAAGCTTTCCATCGGAATAAAGCCCTGCGCCTCCAACACCTGTGAGTATGTTGCAGGGATCACACCCGGCGCAGACCTGGGTATTGTGGTTGGGGCATTTTCTTTTTAAGGAAGATTTTCCCTTTTCAATGACAAGAATATCAAGGTTGGAATTTTCAGCAAGATAGTATGCAGAAAAGAGTCCGGCAGGCCCTGCACCAACAATAATTACATCATAACCCATGGTCACCTGATTATTAAATAATTAAACAAATTTTCAATCCATTTTTTATCGTACATTCTTACGGAATTAATAGCAATATAAAAGACTGTATATGGACAAAGATGGCAAAGTTTGTTAATAAATCATGCATGGATCAGAAGTTAATATACAAGGCCGGAGTTGTTCCTTTCAGAAAAACAGGGAATGGTAAAAAATTATCAGACATTGAGGTATTAACTGTTTCTTCCAGGAAATACCCTGGAGAGTGGGTCTTTCCTGTGGGCACTGTTGAGGAGAATGAAAGCTTTGCCAATGCCGCTCTGAGGGAATGCTTGGAAGAGAGCGGGTATGTTGTCAAACTTGAAGAGCCGGTAAAAGAGATTGATTCCTTTCTGCTTGATTCAGGAGAGATATCTTTTAAGTTTATATTTTTTCAAGGGTTTGTAACGGGTGAGAACAGGATCTGGGAAGATGACAGGGAACGCCGCTGGTGTGGAGTTGATGAGGTGGTTCAGCTTGTTGCCCGGCCGTTCAGACATGTGGCTGAAACAGCAGTTAAAAACATTTAAGGAATCATAAGTTGCCAATTGATATTGCCCATTCCGGAAGAGGCCGGTTCATAGTATTTGAAGGCATAGACGGGTCTGGTAAAAGTACACAGATAGAACGCCTTGGAAAAAAGTTGAAAACAAATGACATTGATGTTTATCAGACATTTGAACCAAGTGACGGTTCTGTTGGTACGATGATAAGAAAGATGCTTCAGGGCGAGCTTGAAATCGACCAGAGAACCATTGCACTATTATTTGCAGCAGACAGGACAGATCATATACTTAACAAAAAAAACGGGATATTAAACATGGTTGAGAAGGGTCAGGTTGTATTATGTGACAGATACTATTTTTCTTCCTATGCATACCACAGCCAGTACCTGGATATGGACTGGGTAATTGCGATAAATTCCATAAACGCAGACCTTTTAAAGCCGGACCTGCATATTTTCATTGATGTTGACCCTGAACGCTGTTTTCAACGGCTTAAGGCACGCCGGAAAACATTGGAGTTGTATGAAAAAATAGAGGTTTTAAATAAAGTGAGGCAATTATATTTCACAATTTTTGACAAACTTGCTGAAAATGAGCATATTGTTATTATTGATGGTAATGGTGATGAAGATATGGTTGAGGAGAACATTTTTAAAGAGATCAGTTTAAACTTTAACATGGATAAACAATAAAACCCAAGAGTCTTTATGCAGGAAATAAAAAAAAAGAAAGTTTGTGTAATAGATGGGCAGGGCGGTGGTATAGGTTCGGTTATTATTAAAAAATTAAAGGAAAAATTTGAAGAAAATATTGAAATCATTGCCCTTGGTACCAATGCCATTGCAACATCCCAGATGTTGAAAAGCAGGGCAAACAGGGGAGCTTCCGGTACTAATGCCATTGTTCAGACTGTAAAGGGTGTTGATCTTATTATCGGGCCTGTGGGTATAATCATGCCCCATGCAATGATGGGCGAGGTCACAAGGGAGATGGCTGAAGCTGTTGCTGTTTCTCCTGCCGGAAAAATGCTTTTACCCCTGACCCAGGATAATATTACCATTGTGGGGCTGCCCCATATACCCCTGCCGCTTCTCGTGGATGAACTGATTGAAAACCATGGGGACTGTTTTGTTGATGATATAAAGGAGTAAAAATATGTGTGAAGCAAATGCTTATTTATTAAAGGATAATGAAGAGATACTTCTCATGGAAGCCGTTGACCGGGTTGAACCTGAGGAGGAGGGGATCTGCATAAAAAGTATTTTCGGAGAGCAGAAATTCATTAACGGGTATGTACATTCCCTGTCACTTGTTGACAATAAAGTCTATCTTAAAGAAAAAAAGGAGTAGAGTTTTCCCCTACTCCTTTTGAGTATTTTTTACATTATTATTTTTGGCTTTATTTGTTTTTACCAGCCCCGGGTCAGGTAGTCATGCATTGATGTTGCAGCATCCCTTCCTGCACCCATGGCAAGTATTACCGTTGCTGCGCCTGTTACAATATCACCTCCGGCCCATACACCTTTTTTGGATGTCTTGCCTGTGACAGGATCAGCCTCGATATTGCCCCATCTGTTAAGCTCAATGTCAGGGGTTGTGTTTGTAAGCAGTGGATTTGCATTGGAACCTACGGAAACAACAACCAGATCACAGTCAATTGTGTATTCCGAGTCTTTTATGGGGATGGGTCTTCTTCTTCCGGAATCGTCAGGTTCACCAAGCTCCATTTTCAGGCACTCCATACCTGTTACACGTCCCTGTTCATCACCAAAAAACTGTGTCGGGTTTGTAAGCAGAACAAATTCAATGCCTTCCTGTTCAGCATGGTGAAGCTCTTCCACCCTTGCAGGCATCTCTTCTCTGGAACGTCTGTACACAATTTTTACAGAGTCGGCACCAAGTCTCATGGCGGTTCTGGCAGAGTCCATGGCAACATTTCCTGCACCAAGCACAACAACATTTTTACCCCTGGCAACAGGAGTGTCATATTCAGGGAACAGATAGCCCTTCATCAGGTTGGCCCGGGTCAGGTACTCATTGGCAGAATATATTCCGATAAGGTTCTCATTGGGAAGGTTCATGAACCGTGGAAGCCCTGCACCAACACCAATATATGCGGCATCATACCCTTCTGCAAACAGTTCGTCAATGGTGGCAGTTGCACCTGCCACAAAATTACACTCTATTTTTGCGCCCATTTTTTCAAGGGTTTCAACTTCCGAGGCAACAATGGCCTTGGGAAGTCTGAATTCAGGGATGCCGTATACCAGAACACCGCCCGGTTTATGGAATGCTTCAAAGATTGTTACATCATGTCCCTTTAAGAGCAGGTCACCTGCAACGGTCAGGCCAGAGGGACCTGATCCGATAACAGCAACTTTTTTACCTGTTTTTTCAGGTATTTCAGGTATTGATCCTGAACCATTGTTTCTCTCCCAGTCCGCAGCAAACTTTTCAAGATAACCTATTGCAACGGGTTCTCCTCTTTTACCCACAATACATTTGCCCTCGCATTGTATTTCCTGGGGGCATACCCTGCCGCACACAGCCGGAAGTGCATTCTTTTCCCAGAGTTTATGGGCAGCTTTGGAAAATTCTCCCTGGGCTATGAGTTTAATAAAATCGGGAATAAGTACGGAAACAGGGCAGCCTTCACGGCAGGCCGGTTTTTTACACTGCAGGCATCGTTTTGCCTCCTGCTGTGCCATCTCTTCAGAAAGGCCAAGGGGTACTTCATCAAAATTACGTCGTCTTATTTCAGCTTTCTGCTCAGGCATAACAGCTCTGGGGATTGTTATTTTTTTGGATTTTTTTTCAGCCATTAATTCCTCCGTATATCAAAACTAAGAATTTGTAAATTATTATTGTGCAGCCTGCATAAAAGCTTCATAACTTGTTTTCTCATCATCTATATAAGATTGAAGACGTTTGCCAAGTTCATCAAAATCAACATTGTGGCCATCAAATTCCGGGCCGTCAACACAGGCAAATTTTGTTGTTCCGTTCACAGTTACACGGCAGCAGCCGCACATGCCTGTGCCATCCACCATAATTGGATTCAGGCTGACAAGGGTTTCAACGCCGCGTTCCTTTGTAATGTCACATACAAATTTCATCATGGGTATGGGGCCTATTGCCACAACAAGGCTGATATCCTCCTTGTCAAGAACATCTTTTAATACATCTGTGACAAAACCATGATGGCCCCTGGAACCGTCATCAGTACAGATATTAAAGGAGTCTGAAGCTTTTTCCATCTCTTTTTCAAGGATGAGAAGATCTTTGTTCCTTGACCCGACTATTGTTGTTACATGGTTGCCGATCTCTTTTAAAGCCCGTGTAATGGGATGAAGCACTGCTATCCCGGTACCGCCGCCCACACAGACAACCCTGCCTTTTTTCTCAATATGGGTAGCTTTGCCAAGGGGGCCGATCACTGCATAATATTCGTCTGAAACTTTCAAATTCTTAAAAGCTGCAGTGGATTTTCCGATTACCATATATATAATAGTAATTGTTCCTTTATCAGGGTCAGTATCCGCCATGGTGAGAGGGATTCTTTCACCTTTTTCATCAACCTGGAGAATTACAAATTGTCCGGGTTTTGCTTTTTTAGCAATGCGTGGTGCTTCGATCTCGTTAAGAATGATGGTTCCCTGGGCCATCTCTTCACGGCGTATAATTTTGTTAGCCATTAATAAAACCTCCTAATATGATATAAACTAAAGCAGAATAAAACTGCATAAAATACATGATCCAAGTTAAAGACAAACCTTACTTATAATAATGATTAATAATTAAATCAAGCTAAAATTATTTTGTCCGGCATTTTTGGTACTGAAACTATACAATATTTTTAAGATAAAATCTGGACTCATTATTTTTCTGTAATATCAAATACTTACGCCATGCCTGGAAAATTTTATGCGAAAAAGAAATTTAATTATCAGCTGAAAACCTTATCAATACTTTTAAAAAATAGCCAGGTTCAGAAATTACAGCTGTTCTGCCGGGGGTGCTGTTGAAAAAATAAAGATGCATCAAATATGCTTTTTTGAAAAAAAGCATATTTGATGGCTTGTGCCTGGTTTTACCGGAGGCTGCCGGAAAGCATGGCAGGTCAACTGTATTTAATAATCACATATTGACTGGTCAACACTTTTGGGAACCCCTTCAAAGGGTGTCCATCTGTTTGAACTGTATGTGTCTTCTCCCCTCATGTTTTTAAGGATTTCAATGCTGGTCTTATAGCCTTTGTACATTCTGCACATATCCATGGCCATGCCGCATATCAATGCCACGGCCTGGGCAAGAGTGATATCATTCACAGTGAACTCCCAGGGGCTTTTGGTATAAATTCTCAGGGCGCCCAGGATTTTATCATGGCTTATAATGGGCACACCCAGGAGGGAAGAGATACCCTCTTTGCGGGCTTCTTTGGGATATTCTATTCTTGGGTCATCCATCACATCAAAAATAGCAACCGGAGTTGCATCCTTTGCTTCCTTTATGGTCTGCATAAAGTGGATCGGCCCCTTGGACAGGTATTCAGAGCTTAAACCAGAAGATGCAACAAGGCCAAGTTCACGGGTCTCCCTGTCAACTAAAAAAACTGAGCACCCCCTTGCCGTGAATGCGGTTTTAACACTTTCAGCAGTGATCAGGGCAACTTCTTCAGGATCCCTGCATTGAGAAATGGCAGTTGTTAATCGGATAATTGTGTCGTAATACATTGTGTGATTTTCCATAAATGCCTCCTTCTCTTTTGGATTATTATACAGCATCTGAAAAAATTCAGGTGCATGGTCAACAAAATCCAGCCTTGAAAAGAAGATGCAGAAGCAGGACAGAGAGGATACGGAAAGGTTCAGGTCGCAGTCAGTTTCAGCTGTAGGCAGTATCTGAATTAACTATACTCCAATAAAAAAAAGCCGTCAAAGGGTTTGAGTTCTTTTTTCCTTGACAATATAAATTCGGGTAAGTAACATTTACTTACCCGAATTTGGATTTGATCAGGCCCGCATACCGGATAAAGGAGGTTTAAGTTATGGCCGAAAAGATTGCAGATCAAAAGGACATAGATTTTGTCCTTTATGAACAGCTTGCTGTTGATGGATTTTTAAAGAGTGAAAAATACAGCGATTTTAATCAAAAAACATTTAAAATGGTGGTGGACGAGGCAAGGAATCTTGCCATAAAAGAGATACTTCCAACCTATTCAGAATGTGACAGAGAGGGTGTAAAGTTTGACAGTGGTTCTGTTACTGTACCCCAATGTCTGAAACGTGTCCATAGACTGCTCAGGGAGGGAGAATGGGGCGCACTTACGGCTGATGAGGAATATGGCGGCCAGGGACTGCCCCATACCATTGCCCAGGCAGCCTTTGATTATATGACTGGTGCAAATTATATTGTAATGATGTATGCCATGCTGGGCCATGGTGCAGGGAAAATGA
>Ga0256846_1000248_pt1 | contig 23213 bp, 8 predicted proteins | sample TevniametaG_FD_189098 | JGI IMG/M metagenome (GOLD analysis project Ga0256846, IMG submission 189098) | Tube worm associated microbial communities from hydrothermal vent at the East Pacific Rise, Pacific Ocean - Tevnia | ecosystem: Host-associated > Annelida > Integument > Unclassified ...
GAAACTTTCCAACCTGAGTTACAAGTAGAAACAACTTCAATAAAAGAAAGTCCTGCTTTCTTTTTTTGATTTTCAAATCCTTTACGAATAGCTTTTTTTGCTTTACGAATATTAGCCGGAGTATGAACACTTACACGTGTAGCATAAGTAACACCCGGAAGTAAAGCTATCATCTCGGTAATTTTCAACGGATAACCGTGTAAACTAACATCACGACCAAACGGGCTGGTAGATGTAGGCATTCCTATTAATGTGGTAGGAGCCATTTGTCCGCCTGTCATACCATAGATTGCATTATTTATAAAAACAACGGTAATATTCTCGCCGCGATTACAGGCGTGAATAATTTCAGCTGTTCCTATAGAAGCTAAGTCGCCGTCGCCTTGATATGTAAATACAAAATGGTCGGGCATTAGGCGTTTTGCTGCTGTAGCAAGAGCCGGAGCTCTTCCGTGAGCGGCTTGTTGCCAGTCGATATCAAGATAATTGTATGCTAATACTGAACATCCTACAGGTGATATACCAATAGTTTTATCTTGAATACCCATTTCTTCAATAACTTCGGCAATAAGATTATGTGCTACACCGTGGCTACAGCCTGGGCAGTAGTGCATAGGTGTATCGGTAATTATCTTTGATTTCTTAAAAACCAGATTTTCAGGTTTTATGATGTCTTTAATTTCTAAAACAGACATATTAATTTCCTCCTAATATTTGTTTTTCAAATGCTGTTACTACTTCGTCGGGAGAGTGAACAACTCCTCCGTAACGACCAAAATGTTCAACGGGAATTTTTCCGTTTACGGCAAGACGAACATCCATTACCATCTGTCCTGCACTCATTTCTACAGCTAACATTCCTTTTACTTGATTTGCCAATTCGGCAATACGTTTAGTTGGGAAAGGCCAAAGAGTAATAGGACGTAAAAGACCTAATTTAATGCCTTTTGAACGTGCAATTTCTACCGATTTTTGACAAATACGAGCTGATGAACCGTAAGCTACTAAAAGATATTCGGCATCTTTAGTTTCAAACTCTTCAAATCTAACTTCGTTTTCTTCTATTTTGCGATATTTTGCTTGAAGATGATGATTATGAATTTCTTGTTTTTCAGCTTCTAAATCAAGAGAAGTTAAGATATGACGTTCTCTGTCAGCTGTTTTTCCTGTTGTAGCCCACGAGCCTGAAGTTTTTTGAATTTCTTCGTCTGTCCAACGAGGTTTATAGTCGCTTACTTCAACTTTTTCCATCATCTGTCCGATAACACCGTCGGTAAGAATCATGGCAGGGTTTCTGTATTTAAATGCTAAATCGAAACCAAGTTCAACAAAATCATTCATTTCTTGAACTGATGAAGGAGCAAGAACAATTAAATTGTAGTCGCCGTGTCCGCCACCTTTTGTAGCTTGTGAATAGTCGGCTTGTGAAGGTTGAATGGTCCCCAGTCCCGGACCTCCACGCATTACATTAACTATAAGACACGGTAATTCTGCTCCTGCTAAGTATGATACTCCTTCGAGCATAAGGCTGATGCCCGGACTCGAAGATGAAGTCATTACTCTTTTTCCGCATGAAGCTCCACCGTATAGCATATTTATTGATGCTGTTTCACTTTCGGCTTGTAAAACAACCATTCCGGTTGTTTCCCATGGTTTTTGAGCCATAAGTGTTTCCATTACTTCGGACTGAGGGGTAATAGGATACCCGAAATAACCGTCGCAACCACAACGTATTGCAGCTTCGGCTATTACCTCATTCCCTTTCATTAATTTTAATTCACCCATTACTTTATAATTTTAAAATCTTAAAACTAAATTTTTACCCTGTAAACAGTTATTACACTATCAGGGCACACAAGACTACAACTCATACATCCTGTACATGCTTCAGGATTTTCCATGTAAGAATAGTTGTAACCTTTTCCATTTACTTGTTTTGCCAATTGAAGTACGTTTGTAGGACATGCTACGACACATAAATTACAGCCTTTACATCTCTCAATGTCAACTTCAATGGCTCCTCTGACTTTTGCCATATTAATTTGTATTATTAGTTTAAGAAAACGTATTAGTTTATTAATTGTTTATTTTTATTTTAATTTGCCGGAACAGGAAAATCTTTGTTAAACTGTTTAACTCTGTTTTCCAAATCGGTAAATTGTTCTCTTTTTACTTGACTGACACAAGCTCTTAATCCTTCAGTGCGTTCACTTCCGCAGGTTATCAAACTTATGGCACTAATTCCGTAATACAGTAGTTTTTCCATTAATTCTCTACTGTTCATTCCGGGGTATGAAATGGTAAAATAAAAACCGTCAGCCAGTGTTTTGTCGATATCTTTATCATAAACTATACCAAAACCGTTTTCGGTAAAAATTCTTTTCATAATGGCAGCTTTCTCACCATATTCTTTAACTTCTTCAACAAAGTTAAAGTGTCCTTCGTTTGCAGCTTTAAACATTGCGGCAAGTGCATATTGCGATGAGTGACATACGCCTGAACTTAATGTATAAATTAAGCGTTGAACAACAACATAGCCTAATTTTGCTACACCAAAGCGTTTTTTAAGATTTTCGTAATCTCGATTATATAATTTATCCGACATGCATAACATTCCTAAGCGTTGTCCGGCATAGCTGAATGCTTTTGAACTTGAAATAAGTAAAATATAATTATCGGTGTAATTTGCAACTGTTGATTGATAAGGCGGTTGTCCGGGTTTTGATAAATCTTCTCTGAAATCCATGGCAAAATAAGCCAAATCTTCAAGAACAACAACATCATATTTATTAGCCATTTCACCTATTATTTTCAGTTCTTCGTCGGTAAAGCATATCCATGACGGATTGTTGGGATTTGAATATATTATTGAATTAATATTTCCTTTGCTTAATACTTCTTCGAGTTTGTTGCGTAATTTATTACCTCTGTAATTATACACATCAAAATTTGTGTATTTGTGTCCCATTACTTGGAACTGTGTTTTTTGAACAGAGAAACCGGGGTCGATAAACAGGGCTGTATCTTTTTTAGGGTCAAGATTACTTACCAACATAAACGAAGCATAACCTCCTTGCATTGAGCCTACAGTAGGGATGCATCCTTCAGGACTCAAGTCGATATTCATAAAATTTTTTATAAACCTTGAGGTTTCTTCTTTAAGAGGTTTTATTCCGTCAAGCATTGGGTAATCTGAGGCAACACCTTTTTTCAATGCTTCAATTTCTGCTTGAGTTCCTACTTCCGGAGGCTTAAGTCCCGGTACTCCCATCTCCATACGAATGAATTTTTTACCGGTAGTTGACTCTATTTTATTTACTATTTTTACAATTTCTCGGATTGTAGCATTACTTAAATCAGGTATGTTTATCTCTTGTAATGCTTCAGAAACTTTATCTGCATTTATAGGAGTATTATTCATAATTTTATCAAATTGTTTGTGTACTTTTTTAAGTTGCAATTATACGCAAATTCAATGTTTTGTTAAAGTATTATAATATATTTAAAAACAGATATATTATTAACAAAAGTCATATATCTACTTGCAATTTGTAAGCATAATTATGTATCAGGTTGAATTACAATGTATAATATACAGATAAGAGATGGAATAAAATAAAATATTTTTATTTTAAATTAATTAATAGCTTTGTTTAAGGTCTGAAGAGATTGGTTTAAGAAGATAAAAAGCTGTCATTACGAAAGCTAAACTTATAGTAATCTGTTTAAAAAATATGTGTTAACAGATTTTTTACTATTGTTCGAAATGACAACTTTTTATATAACTTCTTTTTATAACTTTTTTGATTTTATTTTTTAATTATCTGATAAATTCCAAGATTTGAATCGTCAAATATTCTTAGAATATAAACTCCGCTATTCCATTTTGAAATATTAATTTGTAATGATTCGGATATTTTATTATTCAAATAAACAGTTTTACCGTTTATGTCGGATATCTGAATAGTTACATTTTTAATATGCTCAGGAATATCAACCGTAATTTCTTTTTCACTCGGATTCGGATAAATAGATAAAATAGAACTCCAATTGTCGGTAATGGCGGTTATATTTTTAACATAAACCGAATCGGTAAACTGACAAGTATTTACTTGTGTAATTGTTAGTGAATAAAATCCGTTATTGTTTACTGTAATGGTTTGAGTAGTTTCTCCGGTACTCCACAAATAAGATTCGGCTGTAACTTCGGGGTCTAAAGTATATGGATAACTATTTACGTTGATAGTATCGTCTCCGTTGAAGAATTCAGGTTTTTCATAAATTTGAACTTGATACGATTTTTGTTCTACTGTATCATCTTCAATTTTAAGTATAAAATTGATGTTGTAATTTCCTGAATTGTTATAGCTTAAATGATGAGTAAAGGTATATACGAATGCATTATTACTTCCCATATCGCCATTAAGTTCATTTGTTTCAAAAACTTTGTTATTATCAGCAAATTGATATTCAAAATATAATTCTGAGCCTGCAGGAATAACTTTATTTCCACTATTTTTAACTTTTATAGTAACTTCTTCATTGTCTAAAGTTCCACATCCCATAAGAGGATTTATATAATCAGTGATTTCTAACGCAAATGGAACAAAATGAACATAAATAGTATCACTATTTTCACAATTGTGATTGTTTGTTACTTTAACCCAATATTGACCCGATTCGGTTACAGTAATGGTTTGAGTAGTTGCTCCTGTATTCCACAGGTAACTATTAAAACCTTCTCCGGCATCTAGAATTTCGGAATTATTAGTGCTATGAATATTTTCACCTAAATTAACATCAGGCACTCCCCAAGTATTAATTGTTGAATCTTTATCTATTGTTGTTGTGCCTATTGTTGCTGTTGTAGTAATAGTATATTCATTAGGTAAACTTAAATTTGCGGTATTGTTAAATTTGATGTTTACAGTACCGTTTTGCACAAGATTATTTGTAAATGTATAGTTTTCTTGAATAGTTGGTTTATTATTAATTTTATAAGAGATATTTATTACACTGTCAACAAAAATTGTATCATTGCCTAAGTTTTTTAAAGTAAAAATAATAGGTTCATTTTCATTGTGAGAACAATCATCTTTTAGTCCGGTAATTTCTGTTATTAAATATTCGGAAACGATAAATATTACATTAACAGAATCGGATGTTGTACAGCCGTTTATATCTCTTACTGTTACTTTATATTTACCGCTTTGAGTAACAGTAATAGATCGAGTTGTTTCTCCTGTGCTCCACCAATAATCACTAAATTTATCTCCTACATCCAATGTTACCGAACTGTTATGAGTTCGAATTTCATCGCCTAAGTTAACAGGATAAACTCCTATTCTAAAATCAGATGTTAAGCTGTTATTTGTATTGTCAGCTTCGTTAGCCATTGATATTGAACATGTAATTGAGTATGTTCCTGTATCTGAAACAGCAAACGGAGTAGTAAATGTATATGGCAACATTCTACCCGATGTTAAGGTGTCGGTAAGAGTAAATTCTTCGTTAGCAATGTTACCGTTAAAATTATAACTTACCGATATTTTATCTCCGGCATGTAATGTATCTTGTTCGTTTATTTTAATGCCGATAGTCGGTAAATTATTTGCCGACACTTCACAATTATTCAATCCGTAAATAGAATCAACAACAATATCGTAAGTAATTACGGAAACAGAATCGTTATCGTAGCATCCGTTGGCATTGGTTACTGTAACAAAATATTTGCTTGTGTAATTTTTGGTAACTTCATATATTTGATTGTTATTTCCGTCTTGCCATGTATATGTTGTATAGTTATCGCCGGCATCAATTTTTACGGTATCGGCTTGTGTGGTATAAATATCGTCGCCTAATTCAACAACAGGTGATTCATACTGATAAATAACTGTTCTTGCCGTATCGTTATCATAAAAATAATCTTTATTCCACCGTGAATACAGTTCCATTGTATAGGTTTGGTTGCTTTCTAAATTAATATTTTCGTAAAGAATTATGTTAGCTGAATTACCTGAATTTAAATCAACACTCATAGTATGATTTTTTTCTATCCAAGTACCGTCGTTTATCCTGTAAAAGAATGACATATTGGTTCCGGCTTTAATATTATCGGCTCCAAAGTTAAATAAGGTTAATCGTATTCTATTTGTTTCAGTAAGGTTACAGCTGCTTACAGGATTATTAATTTCTGTAACACCAATATCGTAGGCTATAATTTTTACACTATCCGATGAGTTTGAACATCCGTGTTCGTCGGTAACAGTAACCAAATATGTTTGCGATTGATTGGAGTTAATGTAATAATATCTGTCAGTAGAATTATCTTGCCAAACATAAGTATTATATCTGCTTCCGGCATCTAAAATAATAGTATCAGCTCTTTTTGTAACAATAGAGTCAACTCCCAAATCAACAGGGTAAACACCCCAAATATCAATTGATTCTACTACTTTGTTATCTAAATTACTTTGATCGAATTTAGGATATATTTCAACAGTTATTTTATAACTTTTAATTTCACTCATGTTGAAACTGGAAGCAAAAGTATAATTAACACTATTATAAGGATTAAGTGTTGCCGATAAAGTAATTGTATCATATTTAACGGAATCATCTACAATTATTTTTGCGGGAATTTTATATCCTGATGCGAAAGTATTTGCACTATTATTGATTAATTCCAATTTAATATTTTCATTTTCGCTTAATGAACAAGAGCTTTGTGGTGATACAATAGAGCCGGCAATCCAATTGTCAGCAATCACAATTAAAGAATCCTTGCCTGTTCCGCAAGAGTTGGTATCGGTAACTTCAACTGAATATTTCATTGATTCATTTGTTGTTAAATGAAATATTGAATCGGTAGAATTATCTTGCCATTTATATGTTGCAAAATAATCGGAATATGCATTAAGAGAATCAATTTCTGTTATTGCTTTTATTGTAAATACAGTATCCTGTCCCAAATCAACTTCGGGAAGTGCATAAATACTAACCGGTATATAGGTTGTATCATTATTATAATCAAGGTCGGCATAGATAACAGAAAAAACTTTTAAATTATAATCTCCTGCTTTGTAAAAATGTGGTGGAGTGTTAAAAGTATATGCTACAACTTGATTTTGAGCAAGTGTTGATGTTAGTGTTATTGTTTCAATATGAATACTGTCTTTTTGATATTGATATCCTACTTGAATAGTATCGCCGACTTGATAAGTAGTATCTGCTGAAAAGTTTTTAACAGTTACATTCAGTGATTGAGAACCTTGATTATTTATACAAGTATTAATTATTCCGGCAGCTGCAGTTACTCCAAGGTCGGATATCGATTTTATAACTTTAATGGTATCGTAGGCATAACAACCGCTGTCGTTTTTAACTATAACCGAAAAATCTATATCGTAAACACCGTTAGGGAATGCAGGTACTGGAAAACTATCATTTAAATGAGTTGTATCGGCATAGTGGTTTTTCCATTGAACCCATATAAAATTGGTATCTACGGTAAGAGTATCATCTTCAGGATTTAATGTTCCGACATCAGGACCTAATGTAAAATCAGGTTCTCCGTAAACGGTGATAGTGTCAATTAGTGTATCGTTATATGTATTTTCGATATAAAATGCAGTATCTCCTGTGATATGAGTATAAGTTATAACAGGATAATTTTTTTTGTTGTGAACATTAATAGTTTTCGAAAAAGTAAATTGAGTTGATTGATTTATATCAAGTGAAGATGAAACATGAAATGTATCGGTAGAGATTGTTTCATTATTATAATCAAATCCGGCTATTAATTCGTCAGATGGTTTAATAGGTCTTACTCCGAAATTTTTAATTGATATTGTTATTTGTTCGTTATCTGATAAATAACAAGCATCGGTAGGAGATACAATTGCTGTTACACCTGCATCAACAGGAGCTTCGTATATTCTTATATCGTCTATGGCAAACCCTGCATCGGTAATGGTATTGTTTGATGTAAAAAGAAATTTAAATTTTACTCCGTTTTGTCCTGCTATAGCATCAGGTAGCAGTTGACGAGTTTTAAACCAACCGGTGCTTACAGTATCCCAACCTTCAGTCCCAAGCGATGTTATATTACTATTGTTATACCAATCCCAATTAAAACTATGTACTGTTTCGGTAGGAATAAAGTTCCACGAGTTTCCTTCGTCAAGAGAATAGTAAAGAGCTAAACCATCGTTATTTTTTTCGGCATCAGCCCAAAGCATAAACTCTATAATAGGTTTGGTTACATTTGTAAAATCAAAACAAGGGCTGATTATCCAAGCACTGTCATTATTGGGATAATTGCCTGTTAAGTTTGTTGCAAAACATTTTTTACCTGTATATGCATTTCTTATTATAGTATCTGTTGATGTAATAACAGAATCTTTAAGTTCTCCCCATTCTAAAGTTTTATTTTCGCCAAAACTAATCCAAAAATCATTGTCGTAATTAAAATTTTGAGTATAAGGTATGGTATATGTTGGTGAAGAGAATATTACAGTATCAATACGGTCATTTCTGTTGTCTTCATCATTCGGCAAGAATGTTTTTATTGTTAAATTATGATATCCGGGTGATGTTATATCAAGAAGTTGAGAAAATACGATTGTATCATATTTTTCTCTGTCGATACTTTTGAATAAAGTATCCATAACCCATGTTTCGCCATTGTCGGTTGAATATCCAACAGGTAAAGCATTGGTGGTTTTAGAATATCCGAAATTTTTAATAACGGCAATAACCGGTTCAGGAGCAACATGTCCGCATCCTCCGTTTGGAGCAAGCATAGCTGTAACACCTATATCTTTACTGATGAAATATCCTGTTATCGCAAAGTTATCAATATTCCAACCCGAATATGAATAGTTTCCTGTCGGGCCTACACTGAATCGAAACATTAAACTATCTTTTCTGTCGGCAATATTACCCAAACCTAATAGTTTGTAGGTGTATTTACTTTCTAAATAAAAGAATTCGTTTTGCCAAATATTTCTCCAAGTATTTCCTTTATCTAAGCTAATATCTACTGTTACGGTATCATCACCGTTTGCATTTAACCAACGGTAAAAACCGATTTGTATATTTTTATAATATTTTGCATTAATTACGGTATCTATTATTGCTACATCGTTTAATGCGGGTATATGTAATTCATATCCGCCTTTAAAAGCTCCCATTCCCGTTAAATCAACTCCCAGCACTTTTTTACCGCTAAAAGCATAAGTAGGGTCGGGATTTCCCCTGTTACCGTTTAATCCTTTAGGAATATCAATTTCAAATTCTCCGGTTAAATCCCAGTATATATCATTTTCAAAATTGTCAAAAAACAGTGATTTATTGATTTCTCTATATCCGGGCGGATTAAGTTCGGCATCGGGATAATAATTGTTGTTGATTTTAATATTGTTAACAGCAATTTTAGCATCAACTTTCTTTCCTTTCATTAAATTTTGTTCATCTTCGGGTATATCAAAAGTTACCCAAATATATGTTACTCCAAAAGGTAAATCAAGATTTATATTACCGAAAGTAGCTTTCCCGTTAAAAAATGATGTTGCTGTTCCTATAGGAGTTGTATCGTTAAAATATTTTGATTCGGTGGCAAATAGTTTCACACCATTAGCAGGTATAACATCCAGTGTTTCCAGTAATGCAAAAACTGAAAGAGAATCTAAAATTAAAGCACCGTCGTTACCTTTAACTGAAAATTTAAGTTGTAAAATAGGGTTATTGGTTGAGTTTGTAGGTATTACGTCTTGTGATGCTTGTATTGAAGATATGGCATAAATATATTTTGGTATTTTTCCTGTTTCAATAACTTGAATATCATCAATACAAGTTCCGTGTTCATTTTCTCCTTTTCTGCCTTCAAAAGCAAGTTGAACACTGCTATAATGTAAACTGTCGGGAATAAGAACCACTTGTTTTTCCCATTTGTCAATAGGTTCGTTAAATTCTTTAAGTTTAATCCAATTGTTGCCTATTTCGGCAGAACGGTAGTAGAGGGTTAATTTTGAATTACCGTTTCCCCATGGCGAAGAATAATAATATTGTGATAAATAAAAACTAAGCTCGGGCTTAATAGAAAAGTCCAAATCAAAAGAAGGAGTAATTAGTTTTGTTACATTATTACTGGCATCATCTCTGTAAAAAGCAGCATTGTAATTACCACTATGTGCTTCATCAGGCGGATGGGCTGAATAACCTGTTCCTGATACAATTTTCCAGTCCCAATTATTAGTTACATGTTCTTGAGACCAATTATCAATATTTCCCGATTCAAAATCTTCGGAAAAAAAAATTTGTGAATTTACATTTATAAAGAATAAAATAAATGGTAAAATTAATATTATCTTTTTCATAAGTCTTTGTGTGTTAGTCTTGTTTTTTTATAATTTTAAACATGCAACTTAATTATATATTTCTAATCTATATGATGACTAATAATTATTAAGGTTGCATATATGTAATTTTTTTTATGATAAAAACGAAATCATCAAATTATTATATTTTTCAATCTTTTACAAATTTATGAAAATAATAAAATAAAAAGATTGCTTTTTGTGAATTTTAATCACCAAAAAAGGTACGATTATAAAAAAATAATAATAAAATATTTACTTGTATTGTATTATATCATATATTTGATGAGAACGAATTTAAAATACACACAATACTCAGGTGTTTTTTTAAGTAATTGTTACTTAATGTGTTATCTGGAATATTAGTGTTGTATGATTTTTTAATCTTATTAAAATAAATAAAAAAAATTATTAATTGGGTGTAATTTTTAATCATTAAATGATATGTTTTAATAAAAAAACTGATTTATATTAAGTCATAGTTGTTTATATTTTATTTATGTTTTTGTAACTTTGAAAGGAATAGATTCCTAATATTAAACTCATAATGAAAAAGCTATACATAATAATATTATTCTTATTAACATTTTCTAATTCTGTTTTTTCTCAGGTAGATAATGAATTTTGGTTTGTAGTTCCGGAAGTTTCGTGGCAACATGCTTGGAATCAGGGAGAACCAACATTTTTTAGGATATCATCATTATCCGATACTACAGTTATTGTAAAAATAGAGATGCCTGCTTTAAATACTGTTTTAGGAACAATAACAATACCTAAGGGAGAAAGCAGGAATTTTGATTTAACAGGATGGATACGAAACAATTACAATCCTGCTAATCCTGCAACAGGTGCTCCAAACGATCCAAATAGAGGAACACCGAATGATAATAATATTATAGAAAGCGGATTACCGGGTATGGAAGGAGTTTATAGATTAACTCCGTCTCGAGATGTTGAAAAAAGAGGTATTCTTATAACAAGCAGTTTAGTAGAGAATGTTAATCACAGGATAAATAAAATTACTGTTTATCTTGACAGATTTAATAATTCAAATAAAGATTTATTTGCGTTAAAGGGGAAAAATGCTCTTGGGAAGATTTTTACAATGCCCGGGCAAAATTTCGAACCTGATGTTTCTTCGATAACAACTAACCCTGCAACATTGAGTGGTTTTGACATTGTTGCCACACAAGATGCCACAAGTATAACAATTATTCCGACTAAAGCAATAAAGCGGGAAGGAAATACAGGAACATGGCCTGCCGGTGTTCCTATAAATATTATTTTAAATAAAGGTGAAACATTTTCTTGTATAGCAAGAAGTTATACATCGGGAGCTCACCTTGGGGGGAGTACTATAGAATCTGATAAACCTATAGCAATAACATGGAAAGATGACTCTTTACGTCCTGATCAAACTGGAGGTTATGATTTAGCAGGAGATCAACTTATTCCCGATAAACTTGCAGGGTATGAGTATATTGTTATGCGGGGACAACTTGGTGACCCTGAATATGCTTATGTTACAGCTGTAAAAAGCGGAACTACTGTTGTTAATTGGGATGGCATGGATACCGGTGGAACTATGAGATCGGGCAGTATTACATTAACAGGCAGAGGAAATCAAAAACGTATAGGAATGAATAATGCGAGTGTTGGCTATAATATAAATGCTTTACATATAGAGGCTGATCAAGATGTATTAGTATCACATATAACAGGTTATGGGAGTGAGGTTGGTGGTGCTGTAGTTCCAACAATTGATATTTGTACCGGCTCAAAAGATGTTAGTATCATCAGATCTTTAACTACATCAAGTGATAGATTTTTTATAAATATAATGACCGATAGTGCAAATATAGGTGATTTTAAATTATATATAAATGGTAGTTCATCTCCTGACTCTTTAAATCCTGCATGGTTTAGCAGAGTAGCATCAACAGATTGGTATTATTTAGAGAAACCACATAATAATTTCACAAATGCTGTAGGAATACCGGGAAGTCCATATTATATACATCCTATAGGAAAAGATCAAGTTGTTAGAATAACAAATCAGGGTAGGTTTCACTTATCAATAATAGAAAGTAGTAGTCCGGGTTGTAAATACGGATATTTTTCAAGTTTTTCGGTTGATACAGTACAAAGTAGTATTGGAGCCGATCAAGGAACAGGAACAACATTGTGTTATGGAGATACGGTAATACTAAATGCATCGGGAGGAAAAGATGCCAATAGTTACCTTTGGTGGTTCGAGGGACCAGCTTCTGCACATAAATTTATTACAGATTCAACTATTGCTAATCCGTTGGCTATAGTAACTCCAAGTTCAAATATGAGAGCTGATTATAAAGTTAAAATAAACTTAGAATGTCCTGTTACTCCTACATCTAGTACCGATACAGTTATACCGACACAAGTAAAAGTTTATGAAAAAATAAATGTTGATTTCGATACAGTATTAGTTTCTCCAAGTTGTTGCAGTCCTGCTATTTATAAATTAAATAATCATTTACAAGCATGGTGTAATTATAGGTGGACTATTGAAAATGAACATCATACAACTGTTGACAGTGTAATACCTGTAATTTCTGATCCTATAGAATTTACCAATAGAGGAGCGGTACCTGTTAATTATCGAATTCTTTTAAAATCAGATCAAAATTATGCTTGTCAAGATTCTATAGAAAAAGTAATAAGGGTGAAGCCCGAAATAGTAGCAAAAGCGGTAAAAGGTGCCAAATCGGGTTGTCAGCAAGATGTTACGCAGGGATTTAAAATTACAAATTCATCAGGTCCGTTTACAGATGTGCTTTGGGATTGGGGTGATGGAACAGGACAAGAAAACTATCCGCATCCGAATGATATGGATACTGTTTATACACATACATTTGTTAATTTAACAAACTATGATACAACATATTACATAACACTTGTTCTTATTGATTCCGTAAACGATTGCAGAGATACAGCAAATATTGATTCGGTATTTGTTCCCGGAGTAGCTAGGGCACGTTATTCTATTTTGAATAAAAAAGGATGTTCGCCGTTATATGTTAATATACAAAATAATTCAAACGGAATAGTAGATTACGAATGGAGTTTTCATGATGGTAATTTAGCAACACCAACAGTTGATGCTACAACAAATTTTATAGATACCACAATAGTTTATACAAATAATACAGCAACACCACAATATTATTATGTTTATCTGAAAATAATTAAGCATAACGATGACGGAACCGATTGTGAAGATTTTATGGGACCGGATACGATAACAGTATATCCTGAATTTAATACAACAATTACTACAACCGATCCTTTGCAGGGATGCGATCCATTAACTATTGATTTTAATCAAACAACAAACCCCAATGTTACTAATTTACAATATGAGTGGACTTTTGGAGACGGAACTTCTTCGGGAGTGGCAAATCCACCTGCTAAAACATATTCACATATAATTCCTTCTGACCAAAATTATCAGGTAAACTTAATAACAACAAGCGAATATAATTGTAAAGATACAGCTCCGCCTGTTGATGTTACAGTATATGCTTATGTTGATTCTAAATTTACAGTGTCGCCCGATACTGTTGGGTGTTCGCCATTGACACTTCGTATAGCAAATAATTCATCGGCAAATTCAGTTAAAAATTTTGTGTGGGATATTGGAGGAGGAGCAGGAACAACAAGTGATACACAACCATTTGATATTATTTATACAAATACAACAGGAGCAACAGTTGTAGATTATGTTTCACTTACCAACTCAAACGCTCATGGTTGTGATGTGGTATATAAGAAGGATATAACTGTATTTCCTGAAATTACTGCTCTGTTTACTAAATCAAATGGTACAGATACTGTTTGTAATAATGTAAATATAACATTTAGTAATACATCAATATTTACCGGAGCAGCAACGCATATAACATCGGCAACACCAACAGCCGAATTTTTATGGGATTTTGGCGATGGAACAACATCTGCTCTTGAAAGTCCTGCTAAATCATATAATAATAGTACATCATCATTAAAAAAATATTATGTGAAACTTACCCTTTCGGTAAATGGTTGTACCGATATTTATATTGATTCGGTGTTTGTTTATCCGCAAATAAAAGCACAAATGAATACCGACAAAACAATAATATGTGCACCGACAACAATTCAAATAAATAATACATCAATAGGGGCAAGCAATTATTTGTGGACATTTAGTGACGGTTCGCCGGCTCGAACTACTACCGATTTAAGTTCAATAAACTTTACAGTGAATAATCCTAAACCCAATGATACAATTCATATACATATATATTTAACGGCAAGTAATTCAACTTGTACCGATTACGATACTATTATGTTACAGGTGTATCCTGAAATTAATCCTCATATTCAACCTGATGTAACTGAAGGTTGCGGACCTTTAGAGGTTAATTTAACAAATCAAACTACAGGAGGAGGAACATCGACAAATCCGTTGACATTTTTATGGGATTTTGATGACGGAGAAACCAGTAACCTTACCGACCATGTTGTTACACATATATTTGGCAATAGAACAACATCAGATAAAATTTATTCAGTTTCGCTTAAGGCAACAAACCTTGCAGGATGTTCGGCAACGTATAATACATCAATAACGGTATATCCCGAAATAGAAGCACGCTTTACTTTTAAGAAAAATACCGAATGTTCGCCAATGCCTGTATTTATTGATAATGCATCATTTAATGGTTCAGTATTTCGCTATGATTTTGGATTTGATAACCACGATACAATTGTTTATAACAGCAACGATTTTTATTACAATTTTTATCATACAGGAGCCGATCCTAATGCGGTTGATAATTATGATATTCAATTGATAGTATTAGATCCGGCACATCCTCAATGTGCTGATACAGCAATACATACAATAAAGATATATCCTCCTGTAGTTTCAAACTTTATAGTTAGCGATAACGACATAGGTTGTTCTCCTTTGAATACAGAGTTTACCAATAACTCAACAGGTTACGGATTAACTTATATTTGGGATTATCGCGATGGTAACAGTTCGGCAAATAGTGATAATATTCATAATCATATTTTTGACAATATAGCAGCAACAAATGCAGTATATAATGTTAAGTTGACAGCATCGGATACCAATGGTTGTACCAATACAAGTTACCAACAAGTTACGGCATATCCGAAAGTAACCGCTGATTTTACATTTATTAAAGATGTAAATGATAAGTGTACTCCTTACCCTGTTGATTTTAGTTATCCCGAATCGGCATTAAATGGAAATAAATTTAGTTGGAATTTTGGAGATTTTAATGATACTGTTGATTTAAATAAAAATACTTTTACTCATATTTATGATAATACAACCTTAAATAGTATAAATATTTATACTATCAGTTTAATTGCTGCAGATACAATTACAGGTTGTGCCGATACAGCATCGAAAAAAATTAAAGTATATCCGCGATTACGACCGGCATTTGTAGTTAATACATTCCAAGGATGTAATCCTTTAACAGTTAATTTTGATAATCGAACAACAGGACTGGCTGTTTATTTGTGGGATTTTGATGACGAACAATCATCAACCGAAGAAAACCCGCAACATATTTTTAGTCATTATGAAAATAATGATAAACAGTTTGATGTTGTTCTTACAGCTACCCAAAGTGCAACAGGTTGTGTAAATACAGCATCACAACAAATTACCGTATATTCATATCTAAACCCGAAATTTGCACTTATTCAAGCATCCGGTTCTAAAGCAGGACAATTGCTTGGCGGCTGTACACCTTTTGATGTGAAATTAACAGATTCATCAACATGTAATTACAGATGGTATTGGGATTTTGGTGACGGAACAACACAAATAGACAATTCACAACCATCGGCAAGAATGTTGACTTACACTAATGATATGCACATTGAACCATTGTTGAATAAGAAATATACAATAGGTTTGGTAGTAGAAAATAATCACGGATGTACTAAAGCAACATCACAAACACTTGAGGTTTATCCTCGTTCGATACCCGATTTTGAAACTACTTATCAAGGATGTCATCCGCTTACGGTAGATTTTATAAACAGGACAGTAGATGACGGAAGGTCTCAATATTATTGGTATCTTGGTGATGGGGCAACAGCAGTGGAAGAAGAGTTAACGCATACTTATTTTAATAACAGTTATTATGACAATAAGATATTTGATGTTAAGTTAATTTGTACTACGTCAAATTTATGTTCCGATTCAATAACTAAGCAAATTACGGTTTATCCTAAACCTTTGGCAGCTATAAATCCTATAATAGACAGAGGATGTTCACCATTGACAGCTCAACTTGAAAATGTTTCAAAGGGAACAGAATTAATATTTTATTGGAATTTTGATAATGGGGAAACAAAAACAACAGTAGATGTTACAACAGAGTATCCTGAATATATAAACAATACAAATGTTGTAGATGAAAGACATGTTGAATTAATTATAGAAACAGAATTACACTGTAAAGATACTATTACGCAATTAATAAATGTTTATCCGGAAGCAACAGCATCGTTTACATATTATGATCCTGCAGATACAGCAGGCTGTTCACCACATCAAGTAAGTTTTTTAAATACATCGAATGCAGCAGCAACAGTATTTAAATGGGATTTTGGAACAGGAGCAACTTCTCAATTGAAAAATCCTACTTACAGGTATGTAAATGAAACGGATAATGATCAACGATATCCTGTAACTTTAAGAGTGGAATCTCCTTACGGATGTTCAAGTGTATTTAGAGATACAATAACAGTTTATTTATCACCCAATGCTGAATTTTTTGTTCAAAAGCCTGTTATCACTTATCCTGATACAATAATGACTTTTGAAAATAAAGTAAAACCGGGACCATGGACATTCTTATGGGATTATGGAAATGGTGAAACATCAACAAATGAAAATAAAATACATTCGTACAGTTATTATGGTTGGGGACCAAAAGAGAATGATTTTTCATATAAAGTTTGGTTAAAAGCATACAGTGCACATTGTACAGATTCTATTTGGCAAATAGTAACAATTATGCCGCCAAATCCTCTTATCAATATAGTAGAACGCAACCCTATGGGGTGTGTTCCTCTTAATGTAGAATTTAAGTCATCTTATGAATACGGATACCCCAATTCAATAAGATGGACATTTGGTGATGGAGGAATATCAAGTGAAGTAAATCCCATATATACATATAACACTTCGGGGATATTTATAGCAACAGTAAGTATTAAAGGTGATGGCGGAAATTATATTGATACAACTAAAGTAAGTGTATTTGCTTTGCCGGAACCAAATTTTGAGTTTAGTCCGGATTTTGTAATGTTGCCCGATCAGCCGGTACAGTTCTTTAATACTACTTATCTTGCCGAGCAACAAACATATATGTGGCATTTTGGAGATGGAAGAACATCAAATGAAATAAATCCTTGGCACCAATATACTTGGGAAGGAGTTTTTGATGTAAAATTAGTTGCAACAACAAAACACGGATGTGTCGATTCAGTTACTGTAGCAAATGCTGTTACTGTGAGTGGAGAAGGGTATATCATGTTCCCGAATGCATTTTTACCATCGGCTGAAAGTCCTGAAGATGGCAGTTATTCAATACCGGATGCTGATAATAATGTTTTTCATCCCGTTTGGGAAGGAGTAAGAGATTATGAATTGTGGGTTTTTAATCGTTGGGGTGAACAGGTATTTTATTCCGATGATGTAAAAATAGGTTGGAACGGAAGATATGGAAATACCGGTGATAAATTAGGGCAAGATGTTTATTTTTGGAAAGCAAAAGGTAAATTTGAGAATGATGTTCCGTTTAAAAAAGCAGGAGATGTAACTTTAATAAGAAAATAATAGATTGATAATTAATAATCATTAAACCATAGTTAATGAAGAAAAACTTAACCATAATATTAGCAATTTTATTTATTTGTTTTTATCAAACGTTATTTGGACAGCAAGACCCACAGTTTACACAGTTTTATGCAAATCCGTTATATCAGTCACCTTCATTTGCAGGGGCTGTTGAGGGATATAGAGCATCATTAAATTACAGAGATCAATGGCCTAAAATGCCGGGCAAGTTAGTTACTGCAAGTTTTGCTTTTGATGTAAATGTATCACCATTAAATAGTGGTTTGGGAGTAATACTTATTACCGATAGAATAGGTTCGGCAAGTTTATCAAGTCTTACAGCAGGTATATCATATTCGTATAATGTTAAAATAAACAGGAAAACATATTTTAGACCAGGAGTTTCTTTTTCTTATATTCAACGAAGTATTGATTATAATAAAATGATATTTTCAAGTGAATTGGAAACAGGAGGTGTAAAGCCTGTTTTAGGTTCAGAGTTTAGAGATGTTCAAAATTTTGATGGTTCTATATCAGGATTGTTAATATCTCATAATATGTGGGTTGGTATTACAGTCGATCATCTAACATCGCCAAATATATCTTTTACTGATTTAGAACAAAGATTGCCGGTAAAATATACTCTTTTCGGAGGTTATCGTATTTATAAAGTTGAAAGATTATTAAGTACTAAACGTCAACATATTACTATAGCCGGTACTTACAGACATCAAGGGAAATCTGATCAACTTGATTTAGGCTTATATTGGAGTTATTCGCCACTTATTTTAGGAGTTTGGTATAGAGATTTACCTTTTATAAAAAAATATTCTCGTCGTGATGCTATTGCATTATTTGCAGGTGTTAAATATGAAGGATTAAGTGTTGGATACAGTTATGATTTTACAGTATCACGATTGATTACAAATACGGGTGGCTCACACGAAATATCTTTAATTTACAAATTTGAAATCGAGTATAAAAAGAAATTTAAACCAATACCGTGTCCGTCACTTTAATGAGATTTTGAAAAAGGTAGATAAATTTTTTGTATCATTTCATTATATTCATCGGCGGAATTGCTATTTACGGTAATGCCACCGCCGCTTTTGAAAAACAGTTGTCTATCTCTTTTCTCAATAAATCTTATCATAACAGCCGAGTCAAGATTTTTTCCGTCAAAAATACCGAAAATTCCAGTGTAAAAACCTCTGTTGTAAGTTTCTGCTTCAGAGATAATTTCTATAGTTTTTTGTTTGGGAGCACCACTAATACTTCCGGCAGGTAACAGATTATTGATAATATTGCCTAAATTCTTATTATAATTCTTATTAAGTATTCCGCTTATTTGAGAACTTACTTGTAAAATATTTCCTTGATTGGTTTTTATTGTATCAATGTATCGGTATTTGTCAACTCTTACATTTTCGGCAATAATACTTAAATCATTTCTGATTAAATCAACAATGGTAGCATGTTCTGCAGTTTCTTTTTTATTATTTAATATAATATTTTCAGCATCGGGAATATTGGCATCAATAGTACCCTTCATTGGGAAACTCATTATTTTATCTTCTTCTATTTTAATGAAAATTTCAGGTGAAAAAACAACAAACTCATTGTTGTATAGTAATTTATAAGGAGCATTGCTTAGTAAAAAAATTTCTTTTAATGAAAGATTTGTTTTTATTGGAGTTTCAAATGTGAGATTTGTCAGATACGAGTTTCCTTGTGTTAAATGTTTGTGAACTATTGAAAAAGCTTTGTAATATTCAGTATATGATACGGGTTGTTTTTCAAAATTAACTTTTTTATCTGTTTTTATATTGGATGATAAATTATTATATTTATTTATGGAGTATAATATTTTATCGGGATTAATATCGGTAAGTTTTTTAATAATTACAGATTTACCATTAAAACTTATTATAAATAAAAAAGGAATACCTGCTTGAGATAATTTATTTATTTTATCAATATCCTGTTTTTTCACTTAATAAAAATTTAATATTAAACTATTTGTAACTATTATAAGTGCATAATAAATATTGTATAAAATACAAAAGTAATTTAAAATTTAACATCATTTAAAATAAATTTAGAGAGGAATAAAAAAGAGAAGAGAAAAAAGAAAGCTTGCCGGGAGGTTATTGTCCAATATTATTCAACCAAATTAATTAACCCATGAAAAAAAATTACTGTAGCCCTAAAAGAAGAGAGGTTATAGTCATACAGTATAAAGAAGTGACCTTCCGACAAGCATTTCAAAGAACTATAACCTTTTTGTGATACAAATATAGATAAAATATTTGATACAAACCAAAAAAAATATTATGCTTTGCATAGTCTTTTTTTCTGATACAAATCATAAAAAAAATGATTTGCATCATATTGTTTACAAGGTATCTTACAAAGATAATAATCAGATATTAAATAATTAAGTGCGAATACTAAATTAACACTCATATATAAGAGTTATTATTACATAAATAAAACATAATTTGTATATTTGAAACTATAAATCTATAGTAAACATAATTATATTATTTTAACATGAAGAAAATTACATTATTAATGTTGATTGTTTATTCTTTTATTTTTGTAAAAGGACAGGGTGATGCAGAGTCTCAAAGTAAAGTAGCACCGGCAGTTACAGAGTATAATAGAAATGCTTTAACAGTGCTTATTCTAAACAATCATAATAGATATATGAATGATTTGGAACAGGCATCATCAGGAATTCTTATACCTGATAAATTTGATAACAATTTATTGTCTAAACGCACAATAACAGCAAGACAATCAAATGAAGAAGCTATTCAATCGGCACTTATTAATGAAAAAATACCTAATGATATTTTAGCAAGGTGGTTTGCCCGTGATGATTCCGGTAGATTTAGCATGGAAGTAATTCATAAAAGAGGTTTATATAATGCTACCGATGATGAAGTGAGAAAAGCATCGGGCAGTAAATTAGGAATGGCAAAACTTAAAGATGCAGGAGAAATACTTATTGATCATAGTTATATAATGGTTCTTGAGTTTAGCAATATTAAAACAATGGATCAAATATATGATGCTCAGGATGCAGCAAAAAGAGCAATAATGGGCGATAAATATGAACCTGTTAAACGCAGAAAAAACGGATGGAAAGGTAATGTTAAGGCTTATATCTATCGTTTGAATTTTAATGATTCAATAGTAGATATCTTTTATAATGACTTATGGATATACGATGATGATGATGAAGCTGTTATTGCAGAAAAAAAAGCTAAATTTGAGCAGATGAACTTTCCTTTAGCATCTGTTATTACATTAAAAGGAAAGGCAGATGGTTCGCAATATAATGCAGGTGAAATTTTAGCACCCCCTCGTCAGCTTACCAAAGAAGAACTTTTTCAAAAGATGATAAATACAGGTATGAGTTCTATTCTTTATGATGTAGAACGTAAAGTAGAAGAGTTTAGAGTAAAAACACCTTTATACGGAACTCATCCTCTAAGGGCAAAAATAGGAAAAAAAGAAGGAGTGAAGACAGATTATCGTTATTTTGTAATAGAGTTAGAGCAAAACAAAAAAGGCGAAACAAAAGCTGTACGTAAAGGTGTGGTTAGAGCAAAAAAAGCTGTTGATAATAGACAAAAAGCAACCGGTAATTCGAAGTTATATACAACATTTTATCAAACAGCCGGTCATAGTCTTATGTCGGGTATGTTGTTACAACAACGAAACGACCTTGGATTTGGAGTATCAACCGGTATGTCAATAGGTGAAATAGGAGGAGCTTTTGTTAAGGGCGAAGCTAATCTTTCTGTATTAGCAGGCAGGTATGCAGGAATGGATTTGGGAATAACACAGTTAAAGTTTTATGCAGCAGGAGGTTGGCAAGATAAAGAGTATATTATACACATAAATGATAATAATACAAAGTACGATGTAAGTTTTGCAAGATGGCAAATAGGTATATCAAAAGGTTGGTATTTTGCTCACCATTTTTCATTAGCTTTTCTTTTGGGATACGGACAAGAAACAGCTTTATGTGGAGATTATATGGAAGATAATAGTTACGATTCTGATGATTATTTTGCAACGGAATTTGTAAATTTCGGGGCTTATATGACATTAAATGTAACCTATTGGTTGCAACTGATGGGAACAGCAAATCTTTATGGACCCATTGGTTATGCAACTGATAAAGATGATAATTCGTGGAAAAATGTTGATAATAATGAGTTATATTATACCGATATTTTTAAAAACAGAAGCGGATTGTCTTTTGATTTAGGTTTAAGAGTAGAATTTTAATAATTTAAATAATATTTAGAGGCTGTTTAAAAAGTTGTTATTTCGAACGATAGTGAGAAATCCTTTAGCAACCGGTAGAATGAAAAGACCTGACAGGTTTATATTAATACATAAATATAATTGTATGTATTTTTAAGGAAAAACTTGTCAGGACAGTATAAAACTAGCATATTGCTGCAGATTTAGCCTGTAGCAATAACTATTTTTTATCTTTTTAAATGGTTTTTTAAATTTAAACAGAAGATTTAATTTAAAAATAAGTTATATATTTACAATAGTTCGTTGTGTATTTGTGTAATCTATTGATTGTTAAATAGATAATAATGTAAATTTATTACAGTCTAATTATTTACAAATCAATATATTCGTGCATTCATAGCTAAGAATTTAGCGAACTATTATTATTATATTTAAATTAGTATAAATTTTTATAAAATGAGGTCCTTAACTAAATCATATAAGTATATATTTTTTGTTTTTATTGCAGTATTTTTTACTTTAAAAGCAGAGGCTCAAAAATATACACGAAATGCATTGTCTGTTTATGTTTTAAATAAAGGCGGACAGTATGATAATGATATAGTTAGAGCATCAAAAAACATACAAATACCCGATAA
>Ga0256846_1000249_pt1 | contig 23176 bp, 20 predicted proteins | sample TevniametaG_FD_189098 | JGI IMG/M metagenome (GOLD analysis project Ga0256846, IMG submission 189098) | Tube worm associated microbial communities from hydrothermal vent at the East Pacific Rise, Pacific Ocean - Tevnia | ecosystem: Host-associated > Annelida > Integument > Unclassified ...
CCGCCGGCGGCCCCGGCCATGATCTGCACATCATCGGATAGAAGCCCACCGGAGCGAACCCGTTCAAACGCCCTGCGGCCAGCATAAACGGTTAAATTTGATACAGCCATCGTCATTCCCGGTTTCTTTTATTCGCCGGGAAAATAGCAGAAATACCAACGGCCATCAACGATTATTCAAAAACGACACAGCATGGCAGCAGTGCCCGGTCCGAAGAGATTGAAAAAGTCCAGGATACCCTTGAACGGTTGAGGTTCAGCATGGCTATTGCTTCCAGACGGAAGTCGTGAGCTGTTTCGCCGTCTAAATGGAAATATCTCTTGCAAAAAGAGCCAATTCCGTTTTATTAGGTCAAAAATCCGGCGGCATTCTGGCCCTGAGGAAAAAGCAGCCGCCCATACACGACAAAATTTTTCCGGATGCGAAAGTATCTTAATATCATTACACTCTGCATGTCATGTTGTCGATGCAACCCGCCCGGGCCAGGGCGAGTGTATTTTTTTGATACGTCCACATAAACACAATCTTGTACGGAATCCCCCACATGCACTGGCAGTTGTCACCCTACGCGATTTTAGTTTCTGCAGGCGGAATCATCTCCGCCATGCTGACCATATCCGCATGGCGCCGACGCCCTGAAACGGGCGCGGCAATATTCACGTTAATGATGGGCGGCGTCACCCTGTGGTCTCTGACCAATGCTCTGGAACTGTCCGCCACCCGCCTGGCCGCTAAAATTATCTTTGCGAAAGTGGAATACATCGGCATTGTCATCGTACCGGTGACATGGTTATGCTTTGCGCTGCAATATACCGGCCGGCAAAAATGGATTACCCGTCGAAATCTTGCCCTTCTGTCGATTATCCCGATATTGACGCTGGGGCTGGCCTGGACCAATGAAACCCATGGCCTGCTCTGGCGCAGCACCCGGCTGGGAACGGACGGATCTTTTCCGGTCTTGGTCCTGACTCACGGCATATGGTTCTGGTTTTACATCACTTTTTCCTACATTGCACTTTCGATAGGCACTCTTTCGTTTATCCATGCACTTATTCACTCTCCCCGGTTGTTCCACGGACAGACCGGCACGTTGCTGGTCGGCCTGTTTGCCCCGTGGGTGGGGAATTTTCTCTACCTGTCCGGGCTGAATCCGTTTCCTCACCTGGATTTAACCCTGGTGGGATTTGTCATCACCGGGCTGGCGCTGAGCTGGGGATTGTTTTACTATCGAATCCTCGAGACCATACCGGTTGCCCGCAATGTCGTTATGGAACAGATGAGCGACGGCGTCATTGTCCTGGACCATCAGAACCGCGTCATCGATTTTAATCCCGCCGCTCAATCCTTCCTCGAGAACCTCCGGCCCGACGCGATTGGTACGCCGATCACAGATATTTTATCAAATTTACCCGCCATGGCGGAATGCTGTCATAAAGAAAACGTTGAATTTACCGAGCTGGCCTTACCTGTCGGGAATAAAGAGCGCATCTTTGATTTACGGGTGTCTCTCTTTCGCGACTGGCGGGGGACCCCGCAGGGAAAATTGATGATATGGCGCGATATCACCGAAAAAAAGGGGGCGGAAGAAGCGATCCGAAAAAGTGAAGAACGGCACCGCTCGGTGACTCAATCCAGCAATGACGCCATCATTTTGATGGACAGCGACTGGCGGATCATTTCGTGGAACCGGGGGGCAGAAAATATTTTTGGCTACAGCGAAGAAAAAATCCTGGGCCAACCGGCGACCCGGCTGATGCCCGGGCACTATAAACAGTTGCATCTGGAAGAGGTCAAACGGCTTCGTGCCGGGGGAAAACCGCGCGTTATTGGTAAAACAATTGAATATACAGGGAAAAGAGAAGGCGGCAGCACCTTCCCGGTGGAATTATCGCTGGCTTCCTGGGAAGCGGGGAAAAAAACTTTTTTCAGCGCCATTATCCGGGACATTACCGCACGAAAACAGGCTGAGTCCATACAGCACCGGTATGCAAAAGAACTGGAAGCCCAAAACGCCGAGCTGGATGCCTTTGCGCACACCGTCGCCCATGATTTAAAAAAACCGTTAACGGAACTGATCGGTTTCAGCAGCCTGCTGAAAATTCAGATCACCGAAACATTAAACGAAAGCCAGAGCAATTCCCTGCAGAAAATAGAACAAAACGCGCTTAAAATGGGCAATATCATCGATGAGCTGCTCTTATTAGCCAGCGTGCGTGACATGAAAAAAATTGACACCCATCCGCTGGATATGGCCAAAATCATCGCAGAAGTCCGCATGCGGCTTGAGTACATGATTGGCGAATACCAGGCTGAACTCGTTTTACCGGAATGCTGGCCGGAGGCCATCGGATACCGGCCGTGGATCGAGGAGGTATGGGTCAACTACCTCAGCAACGCCGTCCAGTACGGTGGCCGGCCACCGCATATACAGATGGGAGCCACTGTTGAAAAAGAGACCATTCGTTTCTGGGTACGTGATAATGGCGAAGGACTCTCGCCCGACGATCAGGCGCAGCTGTTCACCGCCTTTGAAAGGCTTCATCAGGCCAGTATTGAGGGGCACGGCCTCGGTTTGTCCATTGTGCGGCGTATCGTGGAAAAGCTGGGCGGCCGGGTCGGCGTGGAAAGCAGAAAAGGCCACGGCAGTACCTTTTTCTTTACGCTGCCCTGCGCCTGACCGGCCGGCGGGCAGCGACCCGGTGGCCATTGACCATTTTTTATCAAAAACCAGCCGGTATCAATGACCGGCCGCATATATACCACGGATAAACCTTGTCACACACACGAAATTCCATTATAATAACAAGCCAGATCGACACAAAAAATAACCGACCTGCATACAAACTGGAATGACACCATGAAAAGAAAACTGCCTGAATCTGCGATTTATCTCATTGCCGCCTCATTGGTTCTGGCTGGTCTGGCAATCGTCTACTACGCCTTTGAGCTGGTCAGCGTACCGCATATTCACGAATACAGCGAAAGCAGCTATATTATTGCCGGATGTATCGTTGCGATACTCGGTGCCGGACTGGGCGCTGTCAGATACCGGAAAACCCGGCAGCGGCCGATGGCCTCGCCTGCGCCCGGCGCCCCGGCCTCCTGATCCTGTTCACAATGGCAACCGGCAACTGCCGGTTGCCACATATCTGCGTGGAGTAGGTTTATGACAGCAAAACTGTTTATTACCGCCCAGCAGCTGCTGGAGGATTCTTTCCGGCTGGGTGCCAGTATTCATAAAAGCGGATTCAGACCGGATTTCATTGTGGGGATCTGGCGCGGCGGCACGCCCGTCGGTATTGCCGTTCAGGAGCTGCTCGATTACCATGGCATCAAGACAGACCATATTGCCATCCGGACCTCGGCCTACGAAGGGATCGAGAAGATGAAGCGCAAAATCCGGGTCCACGGGCTGCACTATATTGTCGATCACATCAACGCCGAAGACAACCTGCTGATCATCGACGACGTGTTTGATACGGGGCTGAGCATCGAGGCCGTTATCCGGACATTAAAGCAAAAAGCCCGCAAAAACGCTCCCCGGGATATCCGCACCGCCACGGTTTATTACAAACCCGAAAAAAACAAGGTCGGCTTCCTGCCCGATTTTTTCGTTCATCAGACCCGCAGATGGCTGATTTTTCCCCATGAGCTCGATGGCCTGACGCTCGATGAAATTGAAAAAAATAAGCCGGACATCGGCCAGTTCATCCAGATGGAACGATAGACATTCGTCAACATCGACGCTCCCCGGCCATTATCACCGGGGATTTTCGTAAAAAATATACTGGGTCGAATAGTCGCTGAATTCAAAATAAACCTTTTTTTCCCCGGGATCGACCCGGTAGTTGGTATTCTCATCCAGATACCCGTATCCAAAGCGATAGGGACGCGGTTTATTGTCATCCGTGCCCATCGCGGTTGTCAATTTATCGATCCGGATAAACCGCTTAACGAGTTTCTCACCAGCGTATACATCGAGTACGCCATCGGTACCCGTCCAGTTTTGAATTCGCCGCCCGATTTTATTCTGTGTTTCCTGTGTACACGCCGCCAGGGCAAAAGTCAGAAAAAGAGCTATAACCAGTTTCCTGCGCATAAAATCCTCCTGATCTACCTGTTTTGGAAATAACCGGCGACAAGGGCCGGGTTACCGGTAAACATTATTTTTTTGGGTTTCACTGTATACCGCCCCTCACCTATCATCAAGACAGATGGATTCCCAGCGTAAAAATAACGACCAGACCGGCGGCGAACATCCCCATACGCCGCACCGGGGAAATAGCGCCGATCAAGTTCTTGCTGAGCAGCCATAATCCGAGGGCAACTTTGCAAAAGGCCAGCAGGGCCAGCAACGGATTGAGCCCCGGATGGAGCAGATAGGGATTGGCCACAAAGCCCAGCGGCACGAAGTACAATCCCAGCCCCAGCCGCATGGACTGCCCCGCCACTGACACCCAGGGCGCCTGAGCCATCCCGGCGGCGATAAAAACCGTCCCGCAGACCGGCGGAGTGATGGTGGAGAGCAGGGCATACCAGAAGATAAAAAGATGGGCATGCAATGGCGGCAGACCAAGATCGGCCAGCGCCGGACCGGCCACAGAAACACAGATCACGTACGCGGCCGTGGTGGGCACTTCCATGCCGAGGATCAGGCAGGCCACGGCGGTCAGCATCAGGGCAATCCAGAGGTTGCCGCCGGACAGGCTCAGAATAACGGACGTCACCTTCACACCGAGGCCGGTCATATTCAACACGCCGATGACCAGTCCGGCGCAGATGATAATCGACGCGATCATGGCGATCTGACTGGCGGCGTTGAGGCAGGCATCGAGAATCCGGGCGCCCATGCGGAATAAGGAAAAATCAAGCCGGTCGCTGGTGACCAGCAGGCCGGCGGCGGCGAAAACGGCCAGACCGGCGGCAAACTGCGGAGTATAACCCGTGAAAAACAGTACCGCCAGGAGCAGTGAAAACGGAATCAAAAAAAACGGCGCCAGCCGGACAACAGTGCGTCCCGAAGGGATTTCCGTTCGCGTCATGGCGCCCAGGCCATACCGCCTGGCAAACAGGTCCACGCCGACCCAGGCCGCCAGAAAAAAGAGCGAGGCCGGCAATATGGCCGCCGCCATGATGGTGGTATACTTCACGCGCAGCAGCTCCATCATCACAAATGCGCCGGCGCCCATCAGTGGCGGCATAATCTGCCCGCCGCTGGAGGCCACTGCTTCAACGGCCGCTGCAAAACTGGCCGGATAGCCGAGTCGTTTCATGGCGGGCAGGGTCACCGCTCCGGTGGAGGCCACGTTGGCCGAGGCCGACCCGGAGATAGAGCCGAAAAAAGCGGAAGACAGCACGGAAACCTTGGCCGCGCCGGCCCGGAACCGGCCGGCGAGTTTCGTTGCCAGGGCCATGAACGCATTGCCCCCTTCACCGGCCCCGATAAAAGCCCCGAGGATAACGAAGATAGCCACCACATTGACCGATATCCCGGTCAAGGGTCCCCACAGCCCGCCTTCGGCAATCACCAGGGTACCGAGAAAGCTGCCGACCGGAATCGCCGGATGGCCGAATTCTCCCGGCAGGTACTGGCCCAGTAATCCATAAGCCAGGGCAATGGCGGCTACCGTGGGCAGAGCGAGCTTAATCGATCGACGGGCCATTTCGAGCACCACCAGGATGAGCCCCACGCCGAGGACATACTGGTGAAGCCCTTCGATAAACCCGTATTGTTCCACCAGGACATTACGGCTCAGGGCGATAAAAATACACCCGTAAATGCCGAAAGCACACATCAGATAGCCGCTGATCCGTTTCACCCGGCCGCCGCCGGCACCGATGACAAACACCCAGGGCAATGCCAGGGCCAGATGGATCGGCCGGCTGATCAAATTGGGAATCAGACCCGTGAATATCAGGTGCAGATGATAATAGACGCACGCCACGGCCATCAACGCCGTGACATATCGTGAGAGAGTGGATTTATTCATTGACTGGTGCCCTGCCCGGTTTCCGCGGGCAGGGCCATCCGAATGCTCAACGCAGGTTTTCCGGTATCGCGACGCCGGCTTCCCGATAATATTTCAAGGCCCCGGGGTGCAGCCTGGCGCCCAGGGTGGCCAACCCCTCCGGCGTGACCGCCTGCCACCAGGCATTGGTCTGCGCCATGGCCCCTTTCCGTTCCCAGAACGTCTTGGTCAACTGGTAGGCCGTGGCCGTATCCATCGCGGTCGTCGTATACGCCCCGACAGGCAGCGAGGTGGTTGCCACATCCTGATCAACACCGGGATAAGTGCCGGCCGGGATAACGAGCTTCGTTCGTTTGGTCTGGCGAATCTGGTCATCGTTCAGGCTGATGATACGAATTTTCGTACCGGCAGCCGCTTCAATCACATTGGGGGCCGGATAGGAACCAGCGGTGGCAAATCCGTCGATCTGACCATTTTTAAGGGCCGGAACAGCCGCGTTCAATTCCACATCAACCAGGTCCACCTTGCCTTCCAGCCCGAACATCTTAATGTACTTTGCCGCTTCCCGCGCGCCAAAACTCCCCTTGCCGATGAGAAATTTTTTCCCGGCCAGGTCGCCAAAAACCTTGACCCCTGCGTCCGCGCGCACAACAAAATGCATCGTCAGCGATGGAATGACAAATAATGAGCGGATATCCTGATATTTGGGATTGGCATCCTTGAACATTTTTTTACCGCCCATGGCCAGTTTAACCAGCACGGGCGGCGTGGTAAACACATAATTACCGCTCCGGTTGGCCACTTCCTTGACGTTTTGCACCGATCCCTGGCTCTCTTCAACGGTCACGATGATGTTTCCGCTGGTTCCGGATTTCATGGCTTCGGCGATTTGAACCGCCATCTGGTAATAGGAAGAGGTCGATTTGGCGGATTTATAGGTAACACGCGTTTCGGCGGACACCGATCCCACAATCAGCCAAAATGCCATGACCGTCATTGTCGTCAGCTTCACTCCGTTCTTCAACCCGCTCAGTGTTTTCATATCAACTCCTTTGATTATATTGACTAAAATGAACCATGGTGCGATGAGAATATATCCGGTTTTGAAATGATATACAAGGAGATTGCCATACTTTCTGAATCGGTATTGAATCGATCCGGCTGCCAATATCATGGGAGTAAAACAATGATTTATCGTTCGCTGCTGTTCTTATTTGTTTTATTGGTACCCGCTTCCTCTGACGCAGCCCCTGAGCTTCTGTTGCCTGATACGGCTTTTCAGGGCGACATGATTGTCGGCCGCGTTGTGCCGTCTGCCCGGGTCTGGGCCCGGAGCCAGGCGCTGACGGTCAGCAAAGAGGGTTATTTTGTCATCGGCGTTCCCCGGGATCAGCCAGGCGATATCGTTGTTCTGGCCAAGACCGGCCCGGCCCGGATCAAACGGACGGTTCGCATCCTCGCCCGTCATTGGAAAATCGAACGGATCAACGGATTGCCCAGACAAAAAGTCAGCCCCGGCAAAAATACCCTGAAGCAGATCCGGGCAGATGCCGCCAGGGTGACCGCCGTCCGGACATCGGCCCCGTCTCCGGCGGGATGGTTCATAGGCAGTGGGTTCCGGCTGCCCCTGACCGGACGGATCAGCGGTTTTTTTGGCAGTCAGCGTATTTTAAATCAAAAACCCCGGAGCCCGCATCGCGGCGTTGATATTGCCGCCCCCCCGGGAACGCCGGTGGTCAGCCCGGCCGGCGGGGTTGTCTGCTTAACGGCAAAAAACATGGTCCTGATGGGAAATACCTTGATGGTGGATCACGGTCTGGGCGTCCGGTCCATCTTTATTCATTTAAACCAGATACTCGTTAAAGAAGGCGATCACATTGCCCAGGGTGATTTACTGGCGCGGGTGGGGCAAAGCGGCCGCGCCACCGGTCCCCATCTGCATTGGGGCGTATTTGTGGGGGCCATTGCCGTCGATCCGCTGCAGGTCGTGAAAAATCACCCCCGAAAGCCGCTTATTCCCTGACACTGCACGGCAAATCCACCACGCACTTACCGCATACATGGGTTGAGTCCTGCATCCCGGCCAGGGCATCGAGATGGATGCGGTTGTCATTCAATCGATCCCAGCACTGGTAACCAGGCTTCCCAGGCGACCGGCGCAACCGGCGGGCGTAATCATCTGGGCATTGATACCGAATCGTCCCAGGCCGGATATAAAAGCCAGGTGTTTGTGAGACCACCGGGCCGTCAATGCTTCCGGGTCAAAATTATGGGTCGCGGGCGTCTGGGCCACCTTAAAGCCGTGGTCAATCAGGTATCCGGCAATTTTATCAGCGATTAATCCGATCAGCGTATTGGTCGCTTCGTAGGCCAGCCCCCAGTTGCGACACGGATAGGGACCATCGGCATTTTCCTTTCCCAGCGACGTCTGAAAGGGAATAAAAAAAACAACAACCGTTTCTGCATCCGCCAGTAAATCGGATGGCATCAGGTGATTTTCCGCCGCGATTTCCGCTAAAATACCAAATCGATCGTCGGCCCGGGCAGTAACAAGCAGTGGTGGCCGCCACCAGTTCCGGATATCCGGCCGGGCCTGATAATCGGCTACAAATGCCGAAACCAGTGTCCTGAGCGATTGAGGGGTGATGTCGGGAGTCATGCAGATCCTCCTGTTTGCGTCCATTTCAGATTGCCGTTTGCGCGCATTTTAATGATCAAGCTGAACGCGCGGGCGGTTCAAAGTAAGCGGGCGACAAATGGCTATCCATTCTGGGCCGCGCCCGGGTTGCCGGTGGGATAAAGTCAAAAACCTGCGCTAAAAACGTCATGACCATCCGGTACGTGGCCCCCCAGAGAATATCACAGCGCCCGTCCTGTTGATGAACAAAGCAGGGAAGATCACGCCCTTGTTGATCTATATTGATATCGATATCAGGTGGATACGTGATACGAAAGCAGGCGTAGTTATCTGGATCCAACAATTGTTCAATCGGAATATGGATGAGCTTTTCCACTTCACCGTTCAGCCGGAAGCGCTTTTGTTTCTTTACCCAGCCCACCATGGGATAGATCACCCGCTTATACAACACCAGCCGCTGGGGCGGCAGTGGGCCCAGGAATCGGACCCCGAAGGGCATCAGACGCATTTCTTCAAAACTTTCCCTCAGGCTGGTCGCCAGCAATTGCGCAATCAACTGCCGGTTCCCACGCTGCCGATCCTTCCGCCCGGCCTGCCAGCGGGAAACAGGCAACCCCGGCAGAGACAGCAGCCGTGCCCACACACGATCCGCCCGGGGCGCCGGCCCTCCGCCGGGAAAACAAAGGTCCCCCGGCTGGCGAACCTGCCGGGAACGCTTGTTCAGAATCAACCGGGGCGCACCGGAAACCGGTGACGGCCCGATGAGAAACAGCACCGCGGAAGAGGCGGGCGAATCAATATGATTCCCGTCAGGTATCGGCAGGTTCTGGTCGAGAACGCCGGTGACATGCGCCAGAAAAGAGACGGGGTGGTCAAGTAGATGCTGTTTTCGTGTCATGGGGGTTGAATATCCGGCCAGTCCGGCGCCGGAGTCAGCTGTAAAATCAGCACGAACCCGGCGGCAGCGGGAGGATTATTTCCCTTTGGAAAACATACTGAAAATAAAAAACAGGACGCCTATCGCAAAAAGAAGCTGATACAGGGGCATGTTGATGATAAAATCGGCGGTCTGGTGAACATAATTCATCTGGATCCGGTCAATCCATTCCAGATATCTGGATTTGACCACATCCACCAGAGACAGCATCTTCCAATCATAATTTTCGTGTATCAGTTTACCGACCGACTGAAAAAGCAGCAGGGTCGCGCTGGCTGCCAGGCAAAGCCCCCCCAGGATATTCCATTTCGACATGGGTTGTTTCCTCCTGTTTTCTTCATGCCCCGCTCGCCCCTTCAGAGGGAGATCACCTGCAAAAGCGGAAAAAGTAAAAACAAAAAAATGCCGGAAAATATGTTCCGGTAGTTATATATACAGCTTATTAATTGATATTTCAATCTTTGCGCCGGCCGCAGGAAAAATCGGAGATATTTCTATTTACATACCGGCCACTTGCTTTTATACTGAATATTTACCTTACTGATATGCGAGGCGTTGCCCTACCCTATTGGATGCTGCCCATGCCGAAAATGCAGGTCGATATCGCCGGTATTTCCTTGGAGAACCCGGTTATGAGTGCATCGGGCACTTTCGGGTACGGGATTGAATTTGCCTCTCTGGTCGATCTAAACAGGCTGGGAGCCATTGTCGTCAAGGGGTTGTCACTCACGCCGGCTGCGGGGAATCCCCCGCCCCGGATCGTGGAAACCCCCTGCGGGATGCTCAACGCCATCGGTCTCGAAAATATCGGCATCGACGCATTTCTCGACAGCCGGCTGCCCGTTCTGGCTGATGTGGACACGCCGCTCTTTGTCAATATTTACGGCAAAACCATGGCGGCCTACGCCGAACTGGCCGAGCGGCTGGATGACGTTGCCGCGGTGGCCGGGATTGAGGTCAATATTTCGTGCCCCAATGTGGATGCCGGCGGGATGGCCTTCGGAATCGACCCGCTTTCCGCCGGACAGGTGGTCCAGGGCGTCAGACACTGCACCGGAAAACCGGTGATCGTCAAGCTGTCCCCCAATGTCACCGACATCACGGTGATGGCCCGCGCCGTTGTCGATGCCGGTGCCGATGCCGTCTCCCTGATCAACACCCTCACCGGCATGTGCATCGATATTGACACCCGCCGCCCGATACTGGCCAATATCACCGGCGGTCTGTCCGGGCCGGCGATCCGGCCCGTGGCGCTGCGCATGGTCTGGCAGGTGGCCGAAGCGGTAGATGTGCCGGTCATCGGCATCGGCGGCATCATGACGGCGGAAGACGCGCTGGCGTTCATCATCGCCGGCGCCACGGCTGTCCAGATCGGTACCGCCAATTTTGTCGACCCCACGACGAGCATGGCAGTTGTCGAAGGCATTGAAACGTATTTAGATAAACACGCCATTGACGATATCAACGATTTGATTGGCACTGTCGCGATTTAAAGCGCCGGCAGTGCCCGTAAGGATTTTATTTTACCCACCACGCGACGAAAGGAGTTCAAGATGTCATTTGAAAATCTGGAGGAAATTTTCGATTTCGCCATTCAACTGGAGCAGGAAGCCGTCAAATTCTATGAAGACACCGCCCAGGAAGAATCAATGTCCGGCGCCAGGGAGTTGCTGAACGAAATGGCCGATGAAGAGCGCAAGCACGAGCGCATGCTCAAGGAAATGAAAAGCAAGGGACTGGTCAAGGGCATCGACAAGTATAAATTTAAATGGATTCCGGATATCAAGCGCAGTGATTTCCTGATTGATGTGGAATACGAAAAGGGAATGGCCTACAACGATATCCTGCTGGTGGCCATGAAAAAAGAGGAAAAAGCCCTTAAACTGTATAACGACCTGCTGAAAAGAGCCGAAGGCGAAGATGCCCGGAAATTATTTAAGATCATGTGCCAGGAAGAAGCCAAGCATAAACTGAAATTTGAAACTCTGTATGATGACTACATGGCCAAAATGGGCGATTAGACGGCTGGCGGACAAGTTGCCGCCAGAGGCCACCAAACACAGGGCGTATTAAAAAACAGCGGGGGTCCCATGCAGAAGAAAACCGGATGTATCGTCATCCTGACAGCGTTTTTTATTTTCATTGGCGGCATGGTTTCAGCCGGCGCCCGGGAAATCGCCGGGGTCCATTTTCCCGACCAGAAAATTGTTGCCGGAAAAACCCTTTCATTAAACGGCGTGGCCCTCCGCAAAGCCTTTCTTGTCATCAAGGTCTTTGCCGGCGGGTTCTATCTGGAAAAGCCGACCCACGACGCCCGGGAGGCGATCGAATCCGAACAGGTCAAACATCTTCACCTTCATTACCTCACGGGTAAGGCAACGGCCAAAAAGCTCCAGGCTGGATTCATCGAAGCCATGGAGGCGGCCAACCCTCCCGAGCTGGTCGCCCGGCACCACCGGGAAATCGACCGTTTTGCCAGCTGGCTGGATACGGACATGCAGCCGGGGAGCATTTCCGAATCCACCTATATCCCGGGCCAGGGGCTGACCCTGTGGGTGGCCGGAAAGAAAAAAGGGACGATCACAGACAGGGAATTCATCCAGATGTATTATCGCTACAGCCTGGGCGAAAAGGCCAATCCGCATCTCCGGAAAGGATATCTGGGACGGCCCTGACCGACGCCCGCCGGACCGGTTTCCCGGCGGCCGGGATCGGTTCCGGCCATGCCGGTTACCGGTTCTGCCAGCATTTCTCCAGGCACACCAGCGATTCTTTCAAGTCGTCAAAGGAAAAGACCTCCACCGAAACCGTGCCGTTGAACGCGCGCAATGCGTCACATATACGGGTGAGCGTCTCCGGAGCCAGGGCGGTGAGCGCGCGATGGTCCCGGTCGGCATCAACGCCATGCAGATGGATCATATTCACCCGATCCCGCCAGATCCCGAGCTCGGCCTGCCAGTCAATACGCCGGGCCAGCAGGTGCCCCAGGTCAAGACAGACGGCCATATCAAAAGTATCGATCAGCGGCCGGACCCATTCAAGGGGATAATCGAGGTTTTCCACGGAAAAGAATGTCCCCGGAATGCCGCCGGCAATCAGCGCGTGGATACTTTCGGCCAGACGCGCCTGCCAGCGGCCTATCTCGCCGGCCGTCGTCTCCGGGACATCAAGCGGCAGGTGCAGTACCCGGGTCGTGGGCGCCAGGGGCCGGGTCAGATTCACTGCCCGGGCGATCGTATCAACAGCGCGGCGGCGGCAATCGGCGTCCGGGCTGCCCGGCGACACATCACTGGGCAGATGAATATTGTAGCGAAGATCGTATTCTGCGGCCAGGAGCGCCATCTCGTCGATATCGGACTCCGCAGGAAAATCAGCAGGCTGGGCGCTGTCGAAAAGCAGCACCTCGATCTCATCCAGATCGGGGGCCAGCATCCGGATATTGGGCACCCAGTGCGCCGGATGGATGAAAGAGGGTGCGCTGAGACGAAACGGAAACCGGTTTTTAAATGATCGGGGCAGCCGTTCGAAGCGCTGATCGGATTCGGTCATGCGGGTTATGTTTCTCCGTTTTCAGAAAATACGCCGAATCGCCAGATCGGCCACCACCAGAAATCCCACCCAGATAAGGGATGACAACAGCATCAGGTCGCAGGCCCGTTGAATATGGATATGCCGGGCCCGGCCGAAATGACGGCCAATGTACGGTTTATCCACCCGCACGCCGCCATAATAGTTGGGCCCGTTTAACCGGACAGCCAGAGCGCCGGCAAACGCGGCCTCGGGATATCCGGCATTGGGGCTGGAATGGTGGGCGCCTTCGGCCAGCGCCGTCCGAAACGAGCGTCCCCCCGCCCGGGCCAGAATGTGCGCCGCCAGCCATATTGCCGGCAGCGACAGCCGGGCCGGCAGAAAATTAGCGCCATCGTCCAGCCGGGCCGCCACTTTTCCGAATTGCCGGTACCGCGCGTTTTTATACCCCACCATGGAATCCAGGGTATTGATCATTTTATAAGCCAGCGCCAGGGGAGGGCCGCCGATGACAGCGTAAAACAGCGGCGCCGCCACCCCGTCCACGAAATTTTCAGCCACGGTTTCCACCACGGCCCGGCGGACCCCGTCGGCATCGAGGGCCTGGGTATCCCGGCCCACAATCCAGCCGACGCTCTGCCGGGCCGCCGGAAGATCGCCCGTTTCCAGGACAGTCGACACATCCCGGGCCGCTTTTTCCAACGATTTCATCGAGATGCAATAATAAACCAGAACGATGCCAACCATTGGCTTAAGCGCCGGATGGATGTGCCCGCAGCCCCATATCAGGATGGCCGTACCGCCATACGAGGCACCGATGAGCAGAAATGTCATCAATGCCCCGCTGACAATAAGCGGCAGGTCAAGCCGCCGAAAACGGGGTTCCAGCAGGGTAATGGCCCGACCCATCCAGCGGACGGGATGCGGCAGCCAGAGCGGGTCTCCAAAGATCAGATCGAGAAAGACGGCCGCTAAAATCACAATATAAGCTTCCGGAATCATCGCTGCACGTTCCTGTTTCCTCCAGTTGGCAATCACCGGGGCGGTCCGCCATCACCGGCCCCCATTGGCGGCAGAAACGATATCACGGAGATGGTGAATATTCAACGCAGTGGTAATGGAGACGATTCGAGAAACAGCGGGCGCCTCGTCCAAAAATCTCCGGACAGCCCGAATTTAACGTCCCCTGTTGACCCGGGCCGATTTGATGCCCACAATAAAGAAATAATCAGCAACCGATTGCGCGGACGGCAATCACAGACGGCCCGGGCGGATCTGAACCATTACCAGCCGGCTCGGCCCCATCTGTCAGGCGCCAGGCGTTTCAAGCTACGCGACATATCCAACGGAGGAGATGCCGGCGCTTTTGAAATCCTTATCATCTTAACGTCCTGGCACACAGCTTCCCTGAAAATCAATCAGCTTAGATGGGAGAAACATTGATGACTGTTGACACAGTTTCCGAATACAACGAATGGATCAAACGGATCCGGCCCTTCTGGGCGCTTTCCAGAACGCCCCATCTGCTGCTGGACATGGCCGCCCCGATCCTGGCGGCCCTGCTGGCGCTCGGTGGTTTTCCGTCTCCGGGAATTCTGGTTCTGGGCGCGATCACCGCTTTTGCCGGGTATACGGCGGTTTATGCATTAAACGATGTTGTCGATTACCATGCCGACGTGGCCCGGCGAAATATTGACAAACAGCACCCGGCCGCCCCCTATCTGGATGATATCCTCACCCGCCACCCCATGGCCGCGGGGACCATCAGCATGGTACAGGGAGTTTTCTGGGTTGTGTTGTGGAGCGCTGTCGCCTTGATCGGCGCGTACCGCTTAAACCCTGTCTGCATGTGGATTTTCGTGGGCGGTGTTGGCCTCGAAATCGTGTACTGCCGTCTCTGGACGGTGACCCCGCTGCGCACCCTGGTCAACGGCGTTGTTAAATCATGCGGGCCGCTGGCCGCCGTGTTTGCCGTCCTGCCTGCGCCCCCGGTTACTTTCCTCGTGATACTCTTTTTCTGGGTTTCTGCCTGGGAGATCGGCGGCCAGAACATCCCGGCCGACTGGACCGATATTGAAGAAGACCGCCATTTTAACGCCCGTACCATTCCGGTTGTCCTGGGACCCGACCGGTCGGCCACCATTGCCGGCCTGGCGCTGGCGGCGGCGTTTCTGCTCAGCCTGGGCCTCTGTATTGCCTCGCCGCTGACGGTACCACCGGTTTTTCTGCTGGGTCTTGTCGGCATCAACATCTATTTTCTGCTGATCCCCGCCGGCCGGCTGAACACCACCCGCGACCGGCAGTCGGCCACGGCCCTGTTCAATCGCGCCAGCTACTACCCCGTCGCCCTGCTCGGGATCATCCTGGCACGGCTTTTTTTCTAACCCGGCGATCCGCCTCTAGTGCTTGCGGACCACCAGACTGCCGATGGAATACCCGGCGCCGAAAGAACAGATAACCCCCAGATCGCCCGGATTCAGCTGCTGCCGGTGGAGATGAAATGCGATCAGCGATCCGGCCGAAGCGGTATTGGCATACTGGTCAAGTACAATGGGGACTTCATCGGAAGTGGCCTTGCGGCCCAGCAGTTTTCCGGAAATCAATAAAATCATACTGAGGTTGGCCTGGTGCAGCCACCATCGCCGGATATCGGTTTCGGCCAGGCCATGCTGGGCCAGATGGGCCTGGAGGTGGGTCACCGCCAGCGGACAGACCTCTTTAAAGACCCGGCGGCCATTCTGATGAAAGAGGTTGTCCGGACCAAAAGGATCGGCGTCATGGGCCCGGCTCACGAAGCCGAAATTCGAACGAACGTTACTGGAAAACTGCGTTTTTGCCCGAATGCCGAGGATCTCATACCGCTCCGCCGCCCGGCAGGTGCCGGCCCGTTCCACAACCGTGGCCGTGGCCACATCGCCAAAAATAAAATGGCTGTCCCGGTCACAATAGTTCACCTGGGGTGACGTCAGTTCCGGATTGATAACCAGCACGCATCGCGCGGTACCGGCGGCCACCATTTCATACGCCCGGTGCAGGGAAAAAGTCGCTGCCGAGCAGGCCACCAGCATGTCGAACCCAAAGCCCTCTATGCCCAGGGCGGCCTGCACCTCGATGGCAATGGCCGGATAGGCCCGCTGAGTATAGGCGCACGATACAATGACCGCATCGACATCGGCGCCTGTGCGTCCGGCCGCTGCAAGTGCCTGACGGGCCGCATGGATGGCCATTTCCGCCTGATCGGAAAGCTCGGTTTCGGGCCGCTCCGGAATCCGGGGCCGCATGCGCTCAATATCGAGAATACCCTCTTTGACATAGGCATAACGCTGCCGGATACCCGATGCTTTTTCAATAAACTCCGCAGAAGACAGTGGTTTCGGCTCCCGCTCTCCCGACGAGATAGCCGCGGCGTGGCGGGTGTTGAACGCTTCCGCCCAGCCATTGTAGGCGGCAACGAGTTCGTCGTTGGTGATCACATGCTCGGGTGTCCATAAACCGCTGCCGCTGATAACGACCGCGTCTGGTGATAAATTCGGCATATCTGTCCTTTTTATTGAAGAGAAGCGCGGCGCAAGCAGGCACATGACGCCCCTCGGGTTCATTTTCCGGGCAAGCGCCCTTATCCTGTCTTTCTGCTTATTTAACGGAATCATCGGACGAGAAGCACCTCCGAATCAACACGGGGGTGTTTCACGCATCTTATCCAGGGGGGAACCACACAAATGATACCGACTGGCCCGGTATTACACCATATCGGCTAAAATTACCATCTCAAAACATCGATGACATGGGGGGGAAGGCGACGGGTTCAACTTGCCTCGGCATGTTCATTTTGATAACCATGTATACGCGCGTTTTTTTTATCTCATTCGCCCGACAGCGGAAAGGAACCGATCCCGTGAAAATCATCGACCTGAGAAGCGACACCGTGACCCGCCCCACCAATGCCATGCGGTCCGTCATGGCCGCTGCCGAGGTGGGCGACGATGTTTACGGCGAGGACCCCACCGTTAACCGGCTGGAAGAACTCGCTGCCAAAACCATCGGCACTGAAACGGCCCTTTTCGTCTCTTCCGGCACCCAGAGCAACCTGCTGGCACTGTTCAGCCATTGCCGGCGGGGCGATGAATATATTGCCGGCCAGGAAGCCCATACCTTTAAATTCGAAGGCGGCGGCGGGGCGGTGCTGGCCAGTATCCAGCCGCAGCCCATCGATTTTGAGCAGGACGCCAGTCTTGATCTGGCCAAAGTGGCCCGCATGATCAAACCGGTCGACGACCACTTTGCCCGCACCCGGCTGCTCTGTCTGGAAAACACCCACAACGGCAAGGCACTGCCGTGCGATTATCTGGACACGCTTCGTCCCTTTGCCGACCAGCACCATCTGGCGCTGCACCTGGACGGGGCACGTATCTTCAACGCCGCCGTCAAACTGGATGTGCCGGTTTCATCTCTTGCCGCCCCCTTTGATTCGATCTCATTTTGTCTTTCCAAGGGGCTGGGCGCCCCGGTGGGATCGGTGTTATGCGGCCGCCGGGACTTTATCCGCCGGGCCCGGCGGTGGCGCAAGCTGCTGGGTGGCGGCCTGCGTCAGGCCGGCATTCTGGCGGCGGCCGGGATTTACGCCCTGGAAAATCATGTCGGCCGGCTGGCGGTCGATCATGAAAACGCCGGCATCCTGGCCAGGGGGCTGACCGCCCTGCCCGGACTGACGCTGGATCCGGGCACCGTACAGACCAACATGGTTTTCGTCTCGACAGATCCGGCCAGATCCGATGCGCTGACGACCCACTGCAAAACACGGGGGGTTCTCATCAGTGGCCGGGGGACATTTCGGCTGGTGACCCACCTGGACGTGACCACTGAAGACATCCACCGGGTGATTCAGGCATTTAAAACGTTCTTTGCCTAATCGGGACGTCATGTTTAAACGCGCCCAGACAATTCTTAAAAATGTTTTCGGATACGAGATCTTCCGACCGCTCCAGGCCGAGGTGATCCAAAGCATCCTGGCCCGGAAAGACACCCTCGTGATCATGCCCACGGGGGGCGGAAAATCGCTCTGCTATCAAATCCCGTCTCTGCTTTTTTCCGGATTGACCGTCGTTGTGTCACCGCTGATTGCCCTGATGAAAGACCAGGTTGACCAGATGCAGCGCGCCGGCGTGGCGGCGGTGATGTTAAACAGCGCCCTGAATACGGCCGATTATCGCCGCAATATCGGCCAGATCCGATCCGGCGCCGCCCGCCTTCTCTACCTGGCGCCTGAAACCCTGATGATGAAACGCACCGTTGACCTGCTTTCGGGCATCGGCATGGATTGTCTGGCGATTGACGAGGCCCACTGTATTTCGGAATGGGGCCACGATTTTCGTCCGGAATACCGCCAGCTTGTTCAAATCCGCCAGATGTTTCCCGGGGCCGTCTGCACCGCCCTGACAGCCACGGCCACCCCGCGGGTCCGCCGGGATATACAGGCCACCCTGGGGTTCAGGCACGCCGACACGTTCATCGGCAGTTTCAATCGGGACAATCTGTTTTTACGGGTTGTCCCCAAAACCGCTCCCCTGAACCGGATCCGGCAGATGATCAAAAAATACCCGGATCAGGCCGGGATCATTTACTGCGCCACCCGTCGCCAGGTGGACGAGCTGGCCCTGTCGCTCCAGCAGGCCGGCCAGGCGGCGCTGCCCTATCATGCCGGTCTGCCCGACGAAAAACGAAGAGAGAACCAGGAACGTTTTATCCGTGATGATATCCGCATTATTGTGGCCACCATCGCCTTCGGCATGGGGATCGACAAACCCGACATCCGGTTTGTGATCCACTACGACATGCCCAAAAACATCGAAAGCTATTATCAGGAAATCGGCCGGGCCGGGCGCGACGGCCTGCCTGCCGATTGCCTGCTGCTGTTCAATTATGCGGACCTGTATAAAATCAAACATTTTATACAGCAGAAAACCGGCGATGAGCGGCGGGTGGCCACAATCCATTTAAACGCGTTTCTGCGGTTTGCCGAATGGCCGGGCTGCCGGCGGATTCCCCTGCTGCAATACTTTGGCGAAGCAGTGGACAGCGATCATTGCGGCCAGTGTGACAACTGCCGGGCAGACAAAAAGGAAAAGACCGACCTGACAATTTTTGCCCAGAAATTTCTTTCCTGCGTCTTCCGCACCGGTGAGCGCTTCGGCGCCACACATATCATCAATGTGCTGCGGGGATCCCGCGCCCAGCGGGTTATTCAGTTCAACCATCATAAGCTGTCAACCTACGGCATCGGTCGGGATCTGTCCAGGAAACAGTGGCAGATGCTGTCCCGCCAGTTTCTCCACCAGGATCTGCTTTCCGAAGATATGGAATACGGCGGTCTCCGGCTGGGGCCCGGGGCCTGGGACGTGCTGAAAAGCAAAACCAGAATACAGGGATGGCTCGGCGATGATCGTCCCGATCCACTGGAAACGAAAACATCGGCCCGTTCCGGAAAGGCGGCGCGGCCAAAACACGATGCGGATTTTGATCCGGCCCTCTTCCAGCGGCTACGCGCCCGGCGCAAGGAGATTGCCGACCGCGATAATATTCCCCCTTATGTGATCTTTTCCGACCGGACATTAATGGAAATGGCCGCCTATTTTCCCCAGACGGAAGCCGGCCTGTATCAAATCCATGGCGTCGGGGAAGCCAAGCTGACCACGTTCGGGCCAATGTTTCTTGACGAGATCAAAACCTATTGCCGCCAGAAGGGCATTGCTGAAAAAGCGAAGCCGATCGCCAAGCCGGTACGAAAATCCGCCCCATCCCGCCGTAAATCCGTTAAAAAGAAACGCCATGAAATCATCGGTGAAACGTTCAATGCCGGCCGTACCGTCGAAGAACTGATGGCCATGTTTCTGGCCAAACGGAAAACGGTGCTCGACCATCTTTACCGCTACTGGAAAGAGGGCCATTCACTGGCATCCGATCAGCTGGGCATGGGCCTGCCGGTTTCCGAAGAACAGCTGACCCGGATTTTCAGCGCGTTTGACCGTCATGGCATCCAGCGCCTCAAACCGGCGTACGATGCCATGGCCGGAGCCATTGACTATACCGATCTGACCGAACTCCGCCTGAAATTTATCGTCGACAATCACCTGATGGCCACCGGAGAGGCAACCCCATGAATACCTGTCTGTTCTATGACATCGAAACCACCGGCCTGAACCGGGCCTTTGACCAGGTCCTTTCTTTTTCCGCCATCCGCACCGACCTGGCGCTTACCGAACTGGAACGGCATACCATGAATATCCGCCTGCGGGCGGACATCATCCCTTCGCCCCAGGCGATGATCGTCAACCGGATCGACCTGAATACGTTTTCATCCGCCCACCGGGAGCTGGTGGCCATCACCGAAATCCACCGTCTATTTAACCGGCCGGGCACCATCAGCCTGGGATACAATACGCTGGGGTTTGACGATGAATTCCTCCGATTTTCCTTTTATCGCAACCTGCTGCCGCCCTATACGCACCAGTTTAAAAACGACTGCCGGCGTATGGATATCTACCCCGTCACCCTCTTCTACTACCTTTTCAAGCCAGAGGCCCTGACATGGCCGGAAAAAAACGGCAAACCTTCCCTGAAACTCGATAATCTAAGCCGTGCCAATCACCTGGCGGAAGGGCCGGCGCATGATGCCATGGTCGATACCGCCGCCACACTGGCCCTGGCCCGCCGGCTGGCCCGCCACGAAGAAATATGGCAATATGTCAGTGGATATTTCGACAAAACCGTCGATCAGGAACGCATCGATGCCCTGCCGATCGCGTTCCAGAGTGCGGCCGGCCCCCACCGGCTGGGGTTGATGGTCGACGGCGGGATAGGTACCGACGCGTCGTTCCTCGCCCCGGTCATTTCCCTGGGCCAGTCCACTCCATATCGCAATCAAACCCTCTGGCTCAGGCTGGATCTGCCGGAACTGACCGACACCACCACCGACACCCTGGCAGAGAACACCTGGGTGTTCCGCAAAAAACTCGGTGAACCGGGTTTTATCCTGCCCCCCCTGCCGCGGTACTGGCAGCGGGTCGATCCCGAACGTCAGGCGGTCATTGAAAAAAATCAGCGCTGGCTCCAGACCGGCGATTCCCTTCTCCTCGACATCGTCCGTTATCACCGGGAATTCCGCTATCCGGAAGTGCCCGATGTGGACCCGGATGCGGCCCTGTACGAAACCGGGTTCATGTCAAAACCGGATACGGAAATCTGCCGTCAGTTTCACGCGGCCGATGTCGGAAAAAAGGAAGCCCTGGCCGGGCAACTGACCGCCCCTGTTTACCGGCAACTGGCCCGCCGGCTGCTGGCGCGCAATTTTCCAGAGGATGTCTCCGGCCGGCTCACCCGCCGATTCAACCAGTATTTAAAACAGGTTCACCCGGCCACCGCCGATGCCGCCCTGGTCGATTACCGGGGCCAGCGGCGCCGGACACCAATGGATGCGCTAAAGGGAATCGCCGCCCTGCGCGAGCAGGCGGATGCCGGAGACATTCGCCTGGATGCTGCCCAGAAGGACATACTCGCCGGGCTGGAAACATATCTGAAAGATCAGTTCAAACTGTAGAAACAGCGGGGATGCCCTTGCCGGATGCCGCGTCATTGCGCCGGATTTCCGTATTCCGGAAAGAAACAGCCGGCGCTGGCATCGATCACCCGTTTTACCGTACCGGATTTGCGCCAATAGACAATCGCCCGTAACATCCCTTTTTTTCAATCATCATCGAAAAAGCTTTCCATGCACCGACAGGGGATATCCATCACGCGGGCGGCATGGCGACACCGACACATACGGGCACGCCGGACGCAGGACGAAACCGCCGGCCGCCTTGACAAACATGACCGATTGGTAATGTTCAGGTAACCTTCTCGTTAAACGGATGCCTTATGGTTTATGCAAATCTCATTACCATTCAAGAAAACATTGGAGGAGCAACCATGCAGAAAAAATCTATCAAGACAGTTGTCGTGCTGGCGCTGGTGCTGGGCCTTGCGGCCATCGGCTTCGGCTTTATACCCCAGGCAACCGCCAAAACAGCCCTGGTACCGGTCAATTTTACCGATCTGGCCAAAACGGCCAAACCCGGCGTGGTCAACATCCGCACGGTCAAAACCGTCAAAGGCGGCGGCCGGGTATTCCGGCATTTCTTCGGCCGCCAGTTTGGCGAAAAAAATCCCTTTGAGGAATTTTTCGGTCCTTCCCCCCGCCAGGAACCTCAGCAGGATTTTAAACAGCGCAGCCTCGGCTCCGGATTTATCATTGACCGGGAGGGATTTATCGTCACCAATAATCATGTCATCGAAGGGGCGGACGAAGTGACGGTCAAGATCGCCAACGGAAAAGAATACAAGGCCGAAATCGTGGGAAAAGATCCGTCCACCGATCTGGCCCTGATTAAGATCAAGCCCCGGGAACGGCTCACGCCTCTGGTCATGGGAGATTCCGATGCGATGGCCGTGGGCAACTGGGTGGTCGCCATCGGCAGCCCTTTTGGCCTCGAACAGACCGTCACCGCCGGAATCGTCAGCGCCAAGGGCCGCACCATCGGGTCGGGTCCGTACGACGATTTTATCCAGACCGACGCCTCCATTAATTTCGGCAACAGCGGCGGCCCTCTTCTTAATTTGCAGGGCGAAGTCATCGGCATCAACACGGCCATCACGGCCACCGGCCACGGTATCGGGTTTGCCATTCCAAGCAACCTGGCCAGGGATGTCATCGCCCAACTGAGAGACAATGGCGAAGTGACCCGGGGATGGCTCGGCGTGGGAATCCAGGATCTTGACCCCAAGCTGGCCGATTACTACCACATCGACGACGGCAAGGGAGCGTTGATCAGCCAGGTATTCGAGGGCAACCCGGCCGACAAGGCCGGCATCAAAGTCGAAGATGTCATCGTTGCTGTCGATGGCAGCAAGGTCTCTTCCAGCCGGGACCTGACCCGTTTGATCGCCAATACGCCGGTGGGCAAAAAAACCGACGTGACGGTCATTCGCGACGGCCATAAAAAAACCTTTACCGTGACGCTCAGCAAGCGGGATACCGACAAGCTGACCGCCAAAAAGCACAAGGGGATC
>Ga0256846_1000250_pt1 | contig 23096 bp, 19 predicted proteins | sample TevniametaG_FD_189098 | JGI IMG/M metagenome (GOLD analysis project Ga0256846, IMG submission 189098) | Tube worm associated microbial communities from hydrothermal vent at the East Pacific Rise, Pacific Ocean - Tevnia | ecosystem: Host-associated > Annelida > Integument > Unclassified ...
GACCGAACGCGGTATAACAAAAGTAAAGGTTTTTGACGAAGATCGTTACGGAGTACGTATATTAATCGATTCTATTCGTGCTGATAAGTCGGTATCCAAGGATGACGCTCTAAAAAGAATTTACTATAAGTTGCGTTCTGTAATGCCTTCGACAATTGATTTGGCAAAGCGGCTTGTTTTCGGTATGCTTTTTGACGCTAAACGTTTTAGTTTGGGAAGAGTTGGACGTCATAAGTTAAACAATAGGCTGAATAATAAAAAACGGAATGATATGGTACTTTTGCCGGAGGAAATTCTTGAGATATCAAAACGCTTGGTTGAATTTTCCGAGAGGCGGTTTCCTCCTGATGATATGGACCATCTTGCCAATCGTAGGGTTAAAGGTATTGGAGAGCAGCTGTATAACGTCTTTAGGCAGTCTTTGCTACAATTGGGGCAAAATGCTAAAGAAAGAGCTAGTTTCATAGATGAGGAAAAGGCTACTCCTTTAGAGTTGTTGAATTCTCCAGTTGTATCCAATAGCGTTACCAGATTCTTTACTACCGGAACCGTTTCCCAGTTTATGGAACAAGTTAATCCTTTGGCGGAGTTGACTCATAAACGACGACTTACCGCTCTTGGTCCGGGCGGTTTAACTAAGGAAACGGCAGGTTTTGAAGTCCGAGACGTACATTATTCTCACTTTGGACGTGTTTGTCCTATTGAGACTCCCGAAGGTCAGAATATCGGTTTGATTACCTCTTTGGCGTATTACAGTAAAATTGATGAATATGGTTTTATTAAATCACCCTATATCAAGGTTGAAAATGGAACTGTTACCAATAAGGTAGAATACCTTAATGCTGAAATGGAAGAAGGAAAGTTTATTGCTCCTTCCGACGAATTGAAATTTGACGAAGACGGAAAAATAAAGAATAAAAAAGTCTTAGCTAGATTTAAGGGCGAGATTATTACTATTGATCCATTGAAAATTGATTATATAACCTATTCAGCGAAACAAGTGTTTGCTCCTTCCACGGCGCTGATTCCATTCCTTGAGCATGATGATGGAGATAGGGCTTTGATGGGATCGAACATGCAACGTCAGTCAGTGCCTTTGGTGTCCCCCGAGGTTCCCTACGTTATGACTGGTGTTGAAGAAACCATTGCCCTAAAATCGGAATCGGTAATTGTTGCTGAAGAGAGTGGGCGTGTGGTTTATGTTGATGCTAGAAGAGTGTTGCTTGAAACTCGTAGTGGAATAAAAGAATACCGTTTGCATAATTTCCGTAAGTCCAATCAATATACATGTATTCATTTTAGGCCTACAGTTACACCAGGGGCAAAGATTAAAAAAGGTGAAATACTCGCCGACGGTACCTCAACTAAAGATGGACGTCTTGCTTTGGGTCGAAATATTCTGGTTGCCTTTATGCCTTTGTGGGGATATAACTACGAAGATGCGATTGTTGTTTCCGAACGGATGCTTACGGAAGATAAATTTACCTCTATCCAGGTACTCGAATATGAGATTGAAGCCAGAGAAACCAGATTGGGGCCTGAAGAGATAACTAGAGATATACCAGGAGCCGCCGAATCTGATTTAATGGAGCTTGATGAGTTTGGAATTATTCGCATAGGCGCTGAAGTTAAGCCGGATGATGTTTTAGTTGGTCGTATAACACCACGGGGAGATACGGAACTTACCCCTGAAGAACGTCTTTTGCGGGCGATATTTGGTGAAAAGGCCACCAATGTACGAGATACCTCTTTGCGTGTTGAACCCGGAGTGACGGGTACAATTATTGCTAGGCGAGTGCTTACACGAAACACACAGGATTCTTTAGCAAAACGGGTTATCGAAGAACGTAGGGGAGCCGTTGAGAAGAGATTTGAAGATAGAAAAGAATTGTTAATCGCACAAAGGAATTCTGAGCTTCGTAAGTTGTTGAATGCAGAAAAGCTTGCTTCGTCTTTAGCTGATAAGCGAGGTAAGGAAGTGCTTGCAAAAGGCGCGATACTTAATTCCACAACTCTTGAATCCTTAGCAATGGATAAACTTAAACTAGCTCAGATTAAACTTGTTGACAAAGAAAAAACCGAAAAAATTTCAGGTTTGTTGACTCGTACAGCCCTAGCTTTAACAGAGTTAGAAGATGAACTTCGTCTTCAGCTAGAAAATGCCTCACGTGGCGATGATTTACCTCATGGAGTTCTGAAATCAATAAAAATTTATATTGCTCAAAAACGAGGTTTGGCAGTTGGCGATAAAATATCAGGACGTCATGGAAATAAAGGCGTAATATCCAAAATTCTTCCGCCGGAGGATATGCCTTATCTTCCAGATGGTACGCCAGTAGATGTTGTTCTAAATACAATGGGTGTACCTTCACGAATGAATATCGGTCAGATTTTAGAGATGATTTTAGGATATGCTGCGCATAAACTTGGTTATCATGCCGTTTGTCCGATTTTTGATAACGCCACAATTGATGAAATTAAAGCCGAACTTGATAAGGCTGGTTTACCTGAAGCGGGTAAAACAAAACTCCGCGATGGACGTACCGGTGAGGAGTTTGACGGTGAAGTAACTGTTGGATATATGTATCTTATGAAGCTTATTCATATGGTTGATGATAAAATTCACGCCCGTTCAACCGGTACTTATTCTCTTATCACTCAACAACCTCTGGGCGGTAAGGCGCAGTTCGGTGGACAAAGATGCGGTGAAATGGAAGTCTGGGCTTTGGAAGCTTACGGTGCTGCCAATACGCTTCAGGAAATGCTTACCATAAAGTCCGATGATGTTGATGGCCGAAATGCCTTGTATGAGGCTCTTATTAAGGGAAAGAACCCTCCTCCGCCAAGAATGCCCGCCAGTTTTAATGTTTTAGTTAAGGAATTGCGCGGTTTGGGACTTAACCTTATTCCCTTGAAGGAGAAAAAATAATGGCTCCTGATAGAATTGAAGGCTGGGACTTTAACGCCCTTAAAATTCAAATAGCTTCTCCTGAAGATATTAGAAGCTGGTCAATGGGAGAAGTTACTAAAGCTGAAACCATAAATTATCGCACTCAGAAGCCTGAAAGAGATGGCTTGTTCTGTGAACGTATCTTTGGTCCGGTCAAGGATTTTGAATGTAGTTGCGGTAAGTATAAAAAGGTTCGATATAAGGGTATTGTTTGTGACCGTTGCGGAGTTGAGGTTACAACCTCAGCTGTTCGCAGGGAAAGAATGGGGCATATAGAACTTGCTATACCGGTAGTGCATCCCTTATTTTATAAGCAGCCGCCGTCTAAAGTTGGTAAGCTTCTTGCTCTTTCCGCTGGTCAAATAGAAAGTATAATAAATTACGAAGCGTATGTAGTTCTTGAATCTGGTGATTCTTCATATAAGAAACTTTCGCTTATCTACGATGAAGAAGAATATTACGAAGCGATGGCGTCCCATGAAGGCCTGCGTGCAGGTATGGGAGCCGATTTCCTCTTGAAGCTTCTTCTTGAAATAGATCTTGATGACTTAGCTGCTGAATTGAAATCCCGCATCAAGCATGAAGTTTCAAAGCGTCGTGCTTTACTGGATAGATTGAAAATAGTGGAAGCCTTTAGGCATTCTGAAAATCAGGTTGAATGGATGATTCTTGAGGTTATTCCGGTTATTCCGCCTGACTTGCGTCCCTTGGTTGCTTTGGAAGGTGGACGCTATGCCACTTCAGATATCAATGACTTATACAAAAGAGTAATTGTTCGTAATAATCGACTGAAGCATCTTATGTCTATCAAGACGCCTGATATTATCCTCAAAAATGAAAAACGTATGCTTCAAGAAGCTGTAAACGCTCTTTTTGATAATGAACATCTTGCCAGACCTGTTCGTGGACGTGGAAATAGACCACTTAAGTCATTGGCCGAGACTCTTAGGGGTAAGCAGGGGCGTTTTCGCCGGAATCTTCTTGGAAAACGTGTTGATTACTCAGGACGTTCTGTAATTGTTGTTGACCCTGAGCTTAAGCTTCACGAATGCGCTTTGCCTAAGGAAATGGCCAAAGAGCTTTTTAAGCCTGTTGTGCTTCAACGTCTTGAAGAGAAAAAAGTTGCTGAATCAGACAGAAGCGCTAAAGAATTATTCCGTATGGAAGCTCCTGAAATGTGGGAAGTTTTGGAAGAGGTAGTTAAATCTCATCCTGTTTTGCTTAATCGCGCTCCTACATTGCACAGGGTATCAGTTGAAGCCTTTTTCCCTCGCTTATGGGAAAACAGGGCTATTGGGATTCATCCATTAGTTTGCCCGCCGTTTAATGCTGATTTTGACGGCGATACCATGTCGGTGTACGTTCCGTTTACTCCTGAAGCAATTTTAGAAAGTTCTATCCTGCTGCTATCCTCTAATAATATTCTTTCACCTGCTGATGGAAAGCCTTTAATGGTTCCGGGGCAGGATATGGTTTTAGGTATATACTATATTACGAAGCAGAGGGTCGAGAAGGCAAGAGAGCAGCGTCCTCTATACGATAGTTTTGAAGAATTGCATCTTGCTTATGACTATAATGATGTTTCTCTATTTGATGAAATCAATTGGCTTCATAACGGTGAAAGAATTCATACCACTGTCGGTAGGGTATTTTTTAACGAAATTCTTCCGGATGAATTAAGATTCGTTAATAAAGTTTTTGGCAAGAAGCAAATTGTAAGTTTGGTTGCTACGTGTTTTAAACACTTTGGTTTCCGTAGAACCGCTGAGTTGCTTGATTCCCTTAAGGTGCTTGGATTTAAATATGCTACACGAGCTGCAATTTCAATTAGTGTTGACGATTTGGTTGAACCAAGTACTAAGAAAAAAGTAATTGCTGATGCAATGAAAGAAGTTAAGCGTTATTACGATGCTTTCGAAAAGGGTATGATTACGGAACGAGAGAAGTATAACAATGTAGTGAACACATGGGTTAATATATCTAATGATCTTCTGGAACAAATGATGGCGGACTTAACTTCTGATAAAAATGGGTTTAACTCTTTGTATATGATGATTGATTCCGGCGCCCGCGGTTCAAAAGATCAGGCAAAGCAGCTTGCTGCTATGCGCGGTCTTATGTCTAGGCCTTCCAGAAGGTTGACCGGTGAAGAGGTAATTGAACGGCCAATTATAAGTTCCTTCAAAAATGGGCTTACGGTTCTTGAATATTTTATCTCCACTCATGGTGCGCGTAAGGGGTTAACCGATACTGCCCTTAAAACTGCTGAAGCCGGATATCTTACTCGTCGATTAGTTGATGTGGCTCAGGATGTGATTGTTTCAATGGAAGATTGTGGAACTATTCTTGGTGAAGAGGTAACAGCACTGCGTGAAGGCGGCAAAATTATGGAACCTTTGTCTGAACGTATTACAGGTAGAATAGCTCTACAGACAGTGAATAATCCCATTACTAATGAAGCGATTGTTTACGCTGGTGAAGAAATTGATGAAGAGAAGGCTTTGGAAATTGAACAGGTTGGGATTGAATCTGTTAGGGTAAGATCCGTTCTTACCTGCGAGGCTTCTCAAGGCGTGTGCGTAAAATGTTATGGCCGCAATACTGCAACCGGTCGTATGGTTGAAATTGGTGAGGCTGTTGGTATTATGGCGGCCCAATCGATTGGTGAACCAGGTACTCAGCTCACTCTAAGAACATTCCATATTGGTGGTGTTGCTCAAAGAACTGTCGAAGAAACCAGTATACAGGCGAAATTTGACGGAACAATAAAATTAGGTAAACTGGAAACAGTTAAGCGTTCTGACGGTGCAATGATTGTTTTAAATGACGGCGGTAATTTGGAATTGATATCGAAAGAGCGAAAATTGTCCTTTGCAATACCTAAAGGTTCTGTTTTGAGTGTTCAGGATAGCGCTAAGGTAACAGAAGGAGAGACTCTTTTCGAGTGGGAACCCTACGTTATTTCAATTATTGCTCGTAATTCAGGAATTGCGCGTTATGTTGATGTTATTCATGGAGTAACACTGAGAGAAGATGTCGTTGGTGTATCGGAACGAAAACAGATGATTATTGCCGAAGATAGAGAGAAACGTCGTCATCCGCAAATAGAAATTTTAGGCCCTGACCAAAAGGTTCTTGAGCGTTATGAACTTCCGGTTGGAGCGTATTTGTTAGTTGAAGATGGCCAGCAAGTTGATTCCGGCGATACACTTGGTAAATTCCAGCGTGAGATTGGAAAGACAACCGATATTACCGGTGGTTTGCCTCGAGTCGCTGAGTTGTTTGAAGCGAAGCATCCGAAGAATCCGGCTATTATCGCAGATATTGATGGAAGAGTTGAAATTGATCCCCCTAAAGAAGGTGTGCGTAGAGTTCGTATTATTTCAGAGGCTGGAACGGTTAAAGATTACAAAATTCCTTATGCTAAATACCTTTTGGTTGAAGATTCAGGGCATGTACAAGCCGGAGAGAAGTTATGTGAAGGTAACATAGATCCGCACGATATTCTTAGAGTTAAAGGGCGAATGGCTGTTATGGAGTATTTAACAAATGAGATTCAAGAAGTGTATCGAATGCAGGGAGTTAAAATCAACGATAAGCACATATCCCTAATTGTTCGACAGGTACTTAGAAAAGTGAAAATAGATGATCCGGGTGATTCAACAAATGTTGAAGGTGAAATCGTTGATAAACAGCGAATACAAATAAATAACGAAAAATTGCGTGCAGAAGGGCTGGTACCTGCAACTTTCCATCCTATTCTGCTAGGTATAACTAAAGCTTCACTGACAACCGATAGCTTTTTTGCAGCAGCTTCTTTCCAGGAAACAACTCGTGTTCTTTCCATGGCAGCTGTAGAAGGTAGGGTTGACAGTTTGCAAGGTTTGAAAGAAAATGTTATCGTTGGTAAATTGATTCCTGCTGGTACAGGTTATGCTCAATTTGCCAGATTACGACAACAAGAAGATATAATCGAGAAAAAAGAAATACAAAAAACGGAGGCCGGATAGATGCCGACTGTAAACCAGCTGGTTCGTCGCGGCCGAAAGATACCGAAGAAAAAATCCTCCACTGCGGCTCTTGAGGGTAATCCTCAAAAGCGAGGCACTTGCACGAGGGTGTACACTACAACCCCCAAAAAGCCTAATTCGGCTCTTAGGAAGGTTTGTAAGGTACGTCTTACTAACGGTTATGAGGTTATTGCCTATATCCCCGGAGAGGGACATAACCTGCAGGAACACTCTCAGGTGCTTATTCAAGGAGGACGTGTTAAGGATTTGCCCGGCGTGCGTTATCGTGTAGTACGTGGGGTGCTTGACACTGCCGGTGTTGAAGGTCGCAAACAGGGACGTTCACTCTATGGAGTGAAGCGTTCCAAGAAGTAGCAGGAGAAAAGATGGGTAGAAGACGTCGCGCAACACAACGCGAGATCCCGCCTGATCCTCGCTACAATTCCGTTGTAGTTGCCAAATTCATCAATGATTTGATGTGGGATGGCAAGAGAACCGTTGCTCAAAAGATTTTTTATGGAGCAATGGATGAAATAGAGAAGAAGACCAAGGAAGATGGTTTTGCCGTGTTTGAACGTGCGTTCAACAATGTTAGACCGGTTCTTGAAGTGAGACCCCGTCGTGTTGGCGGTTCTACATATCAGGTACCGGTTGAGGTAAGGCCTAAGCGCCGTCAGTCTTTAACCATCAAATGGATAATTCGTGCTGCCAGGGCTCGCGGAGAGTATACTATGGCAGAACGATTAGCCAGTGAGTTGATGGATGCCGCTCAAAATCAGGGAGCTGCGTTCAAAAAGAAGGAAGAAACTCACAAGATGGCTGAAGCTAACCGCGCTTTTGCTCATTTTCGTTGGTAGGTTTGCCTGAAATTGGAGTTATTAAAATGAATATAGAAACCCGTAAATGGTGGCTGGTGGATGCACGCGATCAGGTACTTGGTCGACTTGCAACCCGCATAGCTACAATCTTGATGGGCAAGAGCAAGCCGACCTACACTCCGTATCTGGACGAAGGAGATTTTATAATTGTAGTTAATGCCGATAAGATTCGTCTTACTGGCAGGAAATCGGATGCTAAGATGTACTACAGCCACTCCTTTTATCCAGGCGGTTTGAAGGAAGTCCCATTCAAGAGAATGCTTGAGCGTCATCCTGAGCGTATTTTGTTCTTTGCGGTTAAAAATATGCTGCCTAAGAACAAACTTCGTCCTCACAGGTTAAAAAGGCTTAAGCTTTATGCATCGGCTTTGCATCCACACAAGGCCCAAAAACCTCAGCCGCTTGAGATTGGAGGTAAATGATGGTTGATACTCAACAACATGCTGTCGGAACCCGCAAGCGGGCGGTTGCGAAAGTTTGGGTTAAGCCAGGCGAAGGGAAATTGTCCGTTAACGGTAAAACTATTGAGGAGTATCTCAAAAGAGCCGATTTGATTATGCGGGCATATCGTCCTTTGGAGCTTACCGGAACTAAGGAAAAATATGATATTAAGGTACGAACCAATGGCGGCGGTGTAGCAGCACAGGCTGAAGCCATAAGCTTAGCAATTTCGCGTGCTTTAGTAAAGATTAGCTCCGAAATGCATAAACCTCTTAAAGATAAAGGCCTTCTTACTCGAGATCCTCGCGAGAAAGAAAGAATGAAGTATGGTCTTGCAAAACGTAGAAAGAGTTTCCAATGGACAAAACGATGAATACAGAAACTGAAAAAATTGTACAGAGCCTTCCTGTTACACGCGATACTCTGAATTTGAAAGCTCTTCTTGAAGCAGGGGTTCACTTTGGACATAGATCTCGTCGTTGGAACCCTAGATTTGAAAGATTTATCTATGGAAAACGAAACGGAATTCACATTATAGATATTCGGCAAAGCCTTGAGAGGCTGAAGCTTGCAGCTGATGCAGTTACTTCTATTCTTGAAACAGGCGGTGATGCCATATTTGTAGGAACTAAGCAACAAGCACGTAACATTATGGTTGAACAGGCTGGTCGTTCTGGTAGTCACTTTGTAATAGACAGATGGGTTGGCGGATTGCTAACCAATTTTTCAAATATCTCTAAACGGGTTCAACGTTTTGCAGAATTGGATAGCCTTATCAATAGCGATCAGTTCAAAGAGTTTCACGAAAAAGAACAGGTTCGTTTACTTCGTACTCATCGTAAGATGAAGAAACTCTATCAAGGTGTAAAAGATATGGATTCTCTTCCGGCTATGATGTTTGTGATTGATCCTGTCAAAGAGGCTACTGCGGTTGCTGAAGCTAAAAGAATCAACATACCGATAATCGCCCTTATAGATACTAATGGTGATCCTGATGTTGTAGATTACCCTATTCCAGGAAATGACGAAGCTATGCGTTCAGTGCGACTGGTTACTTCAATCATAGCAGATTCTATAATTCAATCAAAGAAAGCCTTTGAAGCGGATTTGGATGATTTTGAAGAAAGAGAGGATAGAAAGTGAGCCAAATGGATGCAATCAAAGAACTTCGCGCTCGTACAGGTGCTGGAGTTCTTGACTGTCAAAAGGCGCTTAAGGAATCTGAAGGTGATATCCAAAAAGCGGTTGATATACTTCGTAAGAAGGGTATAGCAAAGGCTGAATCTAAGGCCGGACGTGTTGCTCAGGAAGGAATAATCGACGCCTATATTCATCCAGGCTCTAAGCTTGGGGTATTGCTTGAACTCAATTGTGAAACCGATTTTGTAGCTATGAATGATGAATTCAAAAATCTTGCCCATGAGATAGCTATGCATATTGCAGCTACGGATCCTGTTGCTATTTCAAGAGATGATGTTTCAGCTGAGCTTGTCGAACGAGAAAAAGAAATATATGCAGATCAAGCAAGACAATCCGGTAAACCTGAGCAGATTATTGATAAAATTGTTCAAGGTCGTCTAGATAAATTCTTCCAAGAACAGTGTCTTATGGAACAACCTTTTATCAAAGATTCTGAAAAAACAGTTAAGGATGTAATAGCTGAATTTATTGGTAAAATTGGCGAGAATATTGTAATAACTCGATTCAAACGATTTAAGGTTGGCGAAAATTAATTAAATAGACGCTTTCCATTTACACCGAAAGCGTCAAGTGGGAGAATTGCCATAAATAATTCGTTCATCGATTTGAAAGAAAAAGGCCTCCTCCTCAAATTGAGTGGGGAGGTCTTTGCTGATACCGCTGTATGCTCTGGTATAGTTCGAGAGATGGTAAATCTTGCTGGAAAGGTTCCGTTTGCCGTTCTTTTAGGCGGTGGTAATCATATTCGTGGTGCCCAGTCCGGAAAGATTGGCGAAGCAAGGGTGTTTGCCGATAGAATGGGTATGATAGGCACTTTGCTTAACGGTTTGTGGATGGAGTCTATGCTTCGTGATGCCGGAGTACATGCCGTTCATATGAGTGCTGTACCGATTAATTGGGTTAGAGCCTATGATCCTGTTTTAGCGCGTGATATGTTTAATGATTGTCAACCCTTGATTTTTACAGGCGGTACAGGATTACCTTATTTTTCAACGGATACTTCAGCAGTTTTACGCGCTGTGGAAATAGGAGCTAGGCGTGTTCTAAAAGGCACAAAAGTTGAAGGTGTCTATTCAGAAGATCCATGTGAGAATCCAGATGCTGAATTTTTTCAAGAAATATCCTATGCACAGGCTTTAACTAGAAATCTTGCGATAATGGATCAGACAGCCTTTTCCCTAGCTCGTGAGTATGACCTTATAATTCAAGTGTTTAATGTATTCCGACCTGAAAATATTGGTCGTATTGCCAATGGTGAACAGGTTGGTTCCATGGTTAAAAGAGGAGTGTAATTTTATGAAAGAGATTCTTGCCGAAAGTCAAGTTAAAATGAAGAAAAGCATAGAGTTATTGGCTGGTGAGTTTAGCCGAATTCGTACGGCAAGGGCTAATCCGGCTTTACTTGATGGTCTTAAAGTAGATTATTACGGAGTGCCGACTCCCTTGAAACAAATTGCATCTATAGGTGTACCGGATCCAAGAAGTTTGGTTATTCAACCTTGGGATAAGAATATTATACCGTCTATAGAAAAAGCGATTCAGAAATCCGACTTAGGTCTTAATCCAAATGTTGAAGCAGCCCTTATTAGAATTTCAATTCCGCCCCTTACCGAAGAACGCAGGAAAGATTTAGTTAAGCTTGTTTCCAGATTGACTGAGGAAGCTAAGGTTGCAATTAGAAATATTCGTAGAGAAGCTATAGAGCAATTTAAGAAAAAAGAAAAAGACAAAGAAATTTCGGAAGATGAAATGCATAGAGGGCAAAAAGATATACAAGAATTGACTGATAAGAGTGTAAAAGAACTTGATGAACTTTTTGCCAAAAAGGAGAAAGAGATTCTGGAGCAATAACAGATGTCTCTTGAATCTTCAGCTAAATTGCCGCGTCATATTGCCATAATTATGGACGGTAATGGTCGGTGGGCAAAGAAACGACTAATGCCCAGAATTATGGGGCATCGTGAGGGAATACGTAGGGTAAGAGAGATTGTGCGGGCTTGTGGTGAGTTAGGAATAGCTTACTTAACACTTTATACATTCTCTACAGAAAACTGGCGTCGTTCGGAGACAGAAGTTTCCGAATTAATGAAAATGCTTGCTCGTTTGTTGCTATCTGAAATAGAAGAACTTGACAAGAACAATGTTCGTTTTGAAGCGATTGGTCGTCTTGATGCCTTGCCTTCAGAAGTTCAGAAAGGTCTTAGAGAAATGAGAGACAGACTAGCTTCTAATACCGGTTTAGTTTTAGTGCTTGCCTTAAATTATGGAGGGAGGCAGGAGATTCTTGATATGGCCTTAGCTGTATCAAAAAATGTCGCTGAACTTAACTCAGTAGATATAGAAAGCTTCAGCAGGTATCAATATCTTTCTGAACTGCCTAATCCGGACTTACTTATAAGAACCGGTGGTGAAAAAAGGATATCGAATTTTCTTCTTTGGCAAATCGCATATACCGAATTATACTTTACCGATGTACTTTGGCCGGAATTTAATAAAGAAAAACTAATGTATGCGCTTGAAGATTATTCAAAGCGGGAAAGACGGTTTGGTGGAATTGAAGAGTAAGACTTTTCAAGGTAAAGAGAATACTATAAAAACCAGAGCCTTACTATGGATTCTTCTGATACCTGCGATCTTGGCTGTTATGGCCGCTCCTTTATGGATAGCCGCTCTGTTTGCACTTTTGTGGATATTGGCCGCTTCGCTTGAGTTCCTTACACTGTATATTAAGCCATTTAAGTTTTTTCATGCTATCTTTTTGCTTGGGCCTGCGCTTATTTGGGCATATACTCTGTTAGTAATTCCATTTTCTTTTCCCAGTTTCTTATTTGTCGCCCTTATCCTGCAGGTTTTTTTATGGTTGTTGATATTTCCGAATAAACATAATCTGCTTTTGCCAATCATGATAGTACCTATATATCTGGGTTTTATTCCAGCTCATCTGGTGCTTTTGAAACAAGAAGCAATTGCCGCTTCGTATTCCTATGTATGGCTGATATTTCCATTTATAGTAATTTGGATTCACGATACCTCTGCGTATTTTTTTGGAATGATGTTTGGACGAACTCCGCTTATTCCGAAAATATCTCCCAAGAAAACTGTGGAAGGGTTTGTTTTAGGAGCTATTGCTTCCACTGGAGCAGGGATAGTTTTATCTGTTTTATTTTTACCCAACCAAAAATGGTGGCTTGCCGGCATTATGGCTTTTTTGGTAACTGTTGCAGGAGTTATGGGTGATCTCCTGGAATCAGCTTTGAAACGTGAAAGAGGTGTAAAGAACTCTTCGGAAATACTTGGTGGTCACGGAGGATTTTTAGATAGAATTGATAGCCTTATTTTCGGGGTTGCTGTGTATTACTATCTTCACTTTTTCTTGAAGAGTCTATGAAAATTAAAGCTGCGCTTTCAATTCTGTTTTCCTTATGTTTCTTCGCTTGCCAAAAGTTGGAGAGAAGTGTTGAAGGTTCTGTTGAATCGCATTTTAGCGCTCAGGATGGAATTGAATGGGTTGTTGAAAGGGAAATAGATAGAGCGGTAGACTATATTGATGCCGCTGTGTATACATTTACCTCTCGTCCTCTGGCGCAGGCTTTAGTGGATGCGCACAATAGGGGAGTAGAGGTAAGGCTTGTTCTTGACCCATCAAGTGCATCTTCAAGTTATGGTAAGGCCACTTACTTATATAATAATGGTATTGAAATAAAAATAGAGAAAGGCGCTGGCTTAATGCACCATAAGTTTTTACTCATTGACGATAGTGTTTTAATCACCGGTTCCTTCAACTGGACAGCTTCGGCGGAATCTATCAATGATGAGAATATCATTCTTTTGAAGGGTTTTCCTTCTACGTTTCGTTCCTATATGGGCGAATTTAAAAGACTTTGGGGAGATGGAAGAACTTATACTGGAAAACTTCCAGAAGTATGTGATTTATCAGCCTTGGATGTTAGCGCTTTGAGAAAGAATGTTGGTAACAAAGTTAAAGTTTGCGGCAAGGTCATTAGGGTTGGACATTCCAGAACTTCCGAGACCTATTTTATAGATTTTACTAAAAATAGAAAGGGGTTTACAGCAGTGATATTCCCATCAGCCCTCGAAAAATTTGAAGTTCTTGGACTAGAGATAGAAGATTATAAGGGGGAGTATGTGGCAATATCGGGTGAACTTATTGAGCATCCCAAGTATGGCTTGGAGATAATAGTTGAAGCTCCGTTCCAGATACAGATATTGAAATAAAATATCTACGGATTTATCGTTTACTTGAAATAAGAAAAGCGGTGGATATACCACCGCTTTTTTTTTGATAAATTCTATTTTGGCGTTTACTTGATTTTAAGTACTATCGGTTTCTGACTAAGCCTGGCCATGCTTGTTACAATTTTCTGATACTGAGAATAGTCTTGAGAGGGGATAAGAGGGGTTTCTGTTTTGAAGCTTTCATTAAATTGTAAAGTAGTTTGTGTGGGGTGCTGGAAGGAAGCGGTGTAGGAGTCGTATTTATTCTTAACGGAAATATCCTTTGGATAGTAGATTAGCCGAGAAGCTGGGGGGAATTTAATGGTTAGACTCAAAATTTTCGACCTTCTTATTTCTCTATCAATAGGGTAGATCCTTTCAGTTGCTCCTGCTAAAAATGCGGAGTGTTTAACTCCAGGTAGGTTAAATATAAGGTATTTCCCTGCTTTGATTGCATAGTTAGGTATGACTAAAGTTAATGCGTAAGATATGTTTGAATTTAGAGGTTCTATACCCTTAAACTTGAATGATTTAAGAATGGCGTTGGGATGTATTGTTGTTGCGAGGTCTTCTGCTTCTTGCTTTAATTCGGGTGGGCTGAGGGTTTTCAAATAGGATTTCCATTCTACTGAATTTTTGCCATTAAACTTAACGGTTACTGTTAATTTAAGTGAACCATTGTTTAAGAGTTTTGCGTTCATTTTTGTAATAGTTGCTTCTTTGCTAGCCGGATTCAAAGGTGTTTTTTTAAGTTTACCTGTGGTTATTGAGAGTCCCATAGCGTCTTGCTCCAGCAGGGTAGCAAATGTTACGTTTGGTCTTGGGTCAAGGTAGATATTATCTTGAAATAAAACAAGGGCATGATTCAGTTGTTCCAAACATGGGAAGGTTGGAATAAGCTTACCAGTATTGCGGGTTCGTATAAGAATTAAGTCAGATTCTAATCCTGCTTGTTGCATCATGGAATAAAGTAGCCAGGCTCTATCAAGGTTGTTGGCGAATTTACGTTTCAAAACAATATTTGCTGGAGTTGGAATGTATGAAAACTTGGGATAGACAGGGCCTGCTGCTCTTATAGTTGTAGCTACGAAATTGTATAAGGCCTTAGCTTTTTCTTGATTAGACTTTAAGTTTGAGACCAATGAATCAACAGTAGTTGTTAAAAGTTTGCTCGTATTTTCAGGCAATGAGTTTCTCATAATCGAAGCTATTTTATGCCAGTCTTGCTTAGCAGCTATTATAAAACGCGGTAGGTAATCGGCTTTAGGCGGTGTTTGACGTTCGGCTCTTAGGGGAGGTCTATCCTTAATTGTCCAAATGGTTGTTTCCATGCCTTGTTTTGTTTCTTTACGAGGAGAGGGGATTTTATCGCTTGATACATATACTGCTAGAGGCGTATTGGACGGTTTAGTTACTTTGATAATTTCAGTAAGGGTTGGTTGATTGTCGGAAAGTATAATCTCTTCTGCTATTGGATGAATGGAATCTACAGTGTTTTGAACTGTAGAAAATTTGAAGTCTAAAATTGACCCTAAGCGTGATTCTGGGACTGCAATTTGTAACTGCATTTCGTTGCTATACTCTGATGGAGCAGGATAGCGGCTAGTGCGATTTATAGCCGCTTCTCTTATGTGAGTAACTTTACCGTCAGGACTTATGCTGCGAGCAAAATCAAGCTTTGCATAGGCTCTGTCTGCAAGGTAGTTCCAGGTGTTGTTTGCTGCAAGTCCTTTTCCAGATTCAGCGGTAACGAGTCTGATAATTCTTGTAGATTTTTCAAAACTTCCGTCTTTTTTGAGAATAAAATTGTGTTCCACATATAGATTTATGTATTTTGCATCTGTTGGAGGAACTTTTGTATTGCTAAGAATATCTTTAAGTACGGGGTCATCAATATCTTTGTAGGTTTGCCAGTTTTCTCCATCTCTGGGGGCGGGTAAGTCAATACTTCTTATTTCTTTTATAGGGAGGGCAAGCTTGGTATCTTTTGTAGTAAATAGTAAGCTATCTTGAGTTATAGATTCAAGATTTCCTGTAACCTCTTCTCCAGATGCTAAATACAGCACATCGTGACTTGTGCGAACAGTTTGCTTGCATGCAAGAAAACCTGTGGTGGCAATAAGTAGAAATGCGATAGGTAAACGATTTATTAAGCGTTTCATTATCTACCTCCTTCTCGTATAACTAGAATTGGTTTCTTATGATAATTTGTTATCAAATTGAGGGTTTTGCGATATGTAGAGTAGGCTCCTGGTTGAATAATTCGCACTCTTCTTGCGTAAAAATCGTGAAAACTTATAACGTTGTTAGGCCCTAGAGTATAAGTCCCTTTATATGAAACTTCGGGAAGTTTAAGTTCTATAGGTTCAGGAAGATAATCAACTGTCCAACTACTTGGCAATTTCAAGGTAAAATTATGCTTTATGCCTTCGCTGGAATAATAGGTGAGCGGCAGTGTTCTTTTTTCCAAACTAACTTCGTCAAAGACCAGGCGTCTTCGCGCTTCGGGAAGATTAATTATCACAATAGGATCTGCGAAGGTTACATAATTAGGAATACGGTAGTGGATTTTCAGACTGAGTTGTTTATCTAAATCCTCAAGATTAACTAACTCGTAATCTATAAGTTCAGCATCAGGTGATTCAGATTTTACCATTTGCTCAAATCGCATTCTTCTGTCTTCTTCTCTTGAGAGATAATTCCAGAAGTAGCGTAATCCGGTTTCGTAATCGCCAACATAAAAGCTTTGATATTCTACATCAAGGTTGCCTTTATCGTCAATTTCCATATCCAGATTATATTCACGAAGCTGTTGTTCAACTGTGGGAACAGGAATTATTTCAACTTTGCGTTTTTGAGAATTGACTGCATATACGCCGTGATCTGCTGAATTAAATGCTGGATATCTTGAGAATCCACCGTTAGATGAACCTGTGGCATCAAGATAAAAATTGGTATCTGCTAAAAAGACTTCAGTAATACAATGGTTGCCATAATATCCTGGAATTTCCGGATCAAGTAATGGTATTTCATTGTTTGTACCAACATATACTGGATCAGCGTCTATACCTTGAGACCTAAGCATTGTTGCAAAAAGATTCGCCTTATCAGTGCAGTCGCCAAAACCTTGTTCTAGTGTGAACTGAGCTGGATGGCCCGATACACCTGATGATGCCGAGCCTTTAATGGAGATGTAGCGTATATTTTGTTGAATCCAGTGATAAATTGCGGCAATTTTGTCATGATTATCTTCAGCTCTTGCAGTTAGGTTATCTGATAATTCCTGTATTTCCGGAGTTACTTTGAGTCGTTCATCTTGAAATGCCTTGTACCAGTCATGAATAGTGTTCCAGTTTTTTTGATTAGTTGTTTCAAGATGCATTGTAAATTCTCCGGTGGGGGGTGAATTAGGTTCCGGTACGTAAGGAGTTACGTTTCGCGTTTCCCAAACATATATTTTCCTACCGTTAACGGTTGAAACTTTAGGTTTAGATATTTCTTTGGGCATATTGTAGGTTTTCCAATGCAAGAATTCATCTTCAGGTAGGTCTATTGTAAATCGTGACCAAACAAAAGGGTCTTCGCCTTGAAAGTTATAGCCTGCTTCAAATATTTCCTTGTTCCACGGATTATAGCGTATATTCTCGTACGAGTATTCAAGAATGTCTCCAACTTCTACTCCCGGAATAGTAAAGGTGAGCCATTTGCCTTTTCCGAAAAATACTACATCTTCACGCGGTGGGGTCTCAACTTTAACAGTAGCTAAATCCAAATTGACCACTTTCCCGTTTGGCTTAATGACCCTTGCGAAATGAATTTTGATTTCGTTATCCCCTTCCCTGAAGTAACCGCGGAAGGTAGCAATATTTTTTCTTGACTCAGACTGAATCATATAAGCCATATGATATGAATAAGAGCGTGTACCGTCATCATATAAGGTATTCTTACCGTCATCAATTAAAAGGATTCCTTTGGCATTGGGGAAGCGTTTAATAGCCTTTTTTGCCACGGCTAAAATTTCTTTGACATCTTGTCCCGTGTTGATAGCGCCGGTTTCTTGGGCGGCATTGGCGGAAAATATTATTTCCTTAATGTCTCCTCTTGGCAAGGTATCTTGTTGGGTCATAAAATATTTGCCGTTGAATTCAACGATGTCTGTTTCAATTAATCGACCATCGTGAAGTTCAAGCTTAGCTGCAAATATTGTAGTTGCAATGGATATAATTGATAATATCCAAACTCTCATAAAGCCTCCAGCTTGGTATGTTACTTGTAATTTTTTTGCACAATTCTAGAGTGCGAGCTATTAGGTTATCAAAGATTTTAAGCTAAAGAACAAAGGAGTCAAGCTGTACTGTAATAAGTTAGCATAGTTTTTTGATGACTGTTATTTTAAGATCTTGAATTGCTAATACCTGCTTTGATTACCTTGACATAGCGATATCTTTAACTATAATCTAAATTGGGGAAGTAGGATGAATGCAACGAGCAATACCCGAATCACGGAATAGTTGAAATTCAAACATAATAGACATATATGATTGGATAAATAAGTATAATTTAATTTAAGGAGGCTTAATTATGACAATAGGAGCACAATCAACTTGTAGACATGTTTATTTACACGTAGACAGAAGGTTTCACTCACATGGTCGAGGCGATGGTTTTGAACCAGTGTGGAAATGCTCACTTAAAAAGAAACAACTTGATGAAGTATGTGGAAAACTGACAAGCGCTGGTTTAATAAGCTCTTGCCACACAGAAGAGTGTCCTTTAGCGACAGCCCAGTACACATCGTGGGATAAGTGTCCTCTCTATACTCCGAAAAGGAAAAAATAGAGTAGAGTTTCTTGAATTTGCCGCAGGAGATAAGCCTGCGGCTTTTTTTGTTCCTTTCTGCCCGCAGTTTGTGCAGCTATGTTATGTAGATAGTAGGCTTGTAAAAGTTATTCGCTCTTCCTAAATCCCTTTTATTCTTTTTGGGGTATTTCCTACCATTATTCCTTGTGTGCTATGCAAACATCCCATCGCTTCTTACTTTAAGGGTAGTAAAGCTTTAGCTTGACTTTGACAGGCTATAATGATATCATTGCTTGATGTTTGATGAAAATCACCTGCTCCTTAAAGCAGCGTATATTGTTACCATGGATGCGCAGAGAAGCGTTTTTTCTCCGGGTTATGTGGAAATAAAGGACGATAGAATAGTTTCTGTCGGTGCTGAAAAATTGCCTGATGTTGCTTGTTCTATAGATTACGGTAATGCAGCAATTATTCCTGGTTTGCTGAACTCTCACAATCATCTTGCGATGAGTTTAATGAGGGGAGTGGCCGATGATTTACTACTTGAAGATTGGCTTAAGAATCATATTTGGCCACTTGAAGCAAAATTTGTATCCCCTGAATATGTTTTTGATGGCGCTCTTCTTTCAGCTGCGGAAATATTAAAAACAGGCACTACCTTTGTTTCGGATATGTATTTTTTTGAAGATAAGGTTGCTGAGGCTTGTACTTTAGCTGGTCTTCGTTTATTGATAGGTGAGGGAATAATAGCCTTTCCGACTCCATCTGTCAATGACCCTGATTCCATATTTGCAATAGTTAGGGATATGGTGGCTAGATACGAAAATAATCCTTTAGTTGATGTTCAGCTTGCTCCTCACTCAACCTATGCAACTAGCAAAGAGCAGCTTATTAAATGCGCGAAACTTTCTGCTGAACTCAATCTTCCGGTTCAAATTCATTGCGCCGAATCGCAGAATGAAGCCATGCAGGCTTTGGAGAGTTTAGGTAAGTCGCAGATTGCATATCTGGATGATATCGGGCTTTTAAGTCAAAAGCTCAGTCTTGTGCATATGGTTTGGCCTCAAAAAGGGGATATGGAATTGCTTAAGCGCAAAAATATCTCTATTGTATCCTGTCCCCAATCTAACTTAAAGTTGGGGTCGGGTTTCCCTCCTATTGCCCAATATCTTGATGAGGGAGTAAGGCTATGTTTGGGTACGGATGGTGCAGCTTCAAACAACAATCTTGATATTTGGGAAGAGCTTAGATTGGCCGTTTTTATTGCAAAAGGAAGTAGGCTTGACCCAAGAACTCTTTCGGCAAAGAAGGCGTTCGGTATGGTAACTATAGATGCGGCAAGGGCATGTGGAATGCAGGATAAAATTGGTTCCCTTGAACCAACTAAGCAGGCTGATATAGCTGTTGTAGCCCTTGATGAGCCAAATACAACCCCTTGCTATGACATCTACTCTACCTTAGTTTATGCCGCTGCAGCGTCAAACATTCGTGATGTTTTTGTGGCTGGGAAAAAGGTGCTTGATAACGGTAGGTTGACTGCTATCAATGAAGCGGATGTGCTTGCAAAGGCTCGGAGTTGGGCCAAAAAAATGGAAAAAAAGAATTAACAATGCAGTCTTCTAAGCCTAAACTTCTGGTTACCGGCGCTTCCGGTTTTCTTGGGGCCTGTATTTGTAAAATAGCTCATGAACAGGGTTATGAGGTTTACGGAAGCGTTCGTTCCGTTAGTTCACGTGAATCTATAGACTTTCCATGGCTGAATATTTTAGTGCTGAATCTTAGTGACGAAACTGCAGTTTCAAAAGTCCTTCAAAATAAAGATTATGTAATTCATTGTGCAGGCGTTATGTCTACTACTTCAAGAAATGAAGAAGATTCTCGTCGAACTAATATAGAACTTACCCGTATAATTGCCCGTCAGTCAATTAAAGCCGGTATAAAGCGATTTGTATTCGCTTCTTCATTAGCGGCAGGCGGCCCTGGCGCTGAAGCCTTGAAGGCACGTAAGGAAACAGATCCAGATAGGCCGGTATCACACTACGGTCGTTCAAAGTTAGATGCCGAAAATATGCTTAAGACATTTTCTAACGAACTTTCAGTGGTTTCCTTAAGGTTTTCCACAATCTATGGCCCAAGGGATTGTAATATATTTGGTTTCTTTAAATTAATCAGCGGTAAGTTTGTGCCTTTGGTTGGCGGGAAGAAAACGGTATACAATTCAATGGTTTATGTTGAAGACGCGGCACGTGCGGCGCTTTGCGCACTTAAGGCTAAGGTAGTATCGGGTTCTGTTTATCAGATAACCGATGGACAGGTTTATTCTTTTAGTAGCCTCTACGATTATGTTGAGGATGCCGTAGGTAAGAAAAAGAGGGGAAAGAGAATTAATCTTCCATTCTGGATAGTTATGCTTAAGGCGTGGTGGTTACATGATGTACTTCATAAAAGAGGAATATCGCCTGATCAGGTTAGACAAATGAAAGCCAGGTATTGGTTTGCTTCACCTGAAAAGGCTATTAAAGAACTTGGCTGGAGACCGCAGATGGATATGAAGAATGGCCTAAAAAAAACGGTTCAATGGTACAAAAATGAAGGTTGGTTGCAATGAGGAAAGGCTTGTCTGAGGCATTATTGGTCTTAAACAAAAAAGGGTAGTTTTGGTGGAAAAGAAAAAACTATTGGTAACTGGAGCTTCGGGGTTTTTGGGTTCTCATATATGTGACGAGGCTCATGATGCGGGTTATGAAGTTCACGCTTTGATCCGTAAAACCTCATCGCAGAGATGGCTCAAAAAGGAATGGATTAAGATTTATACCTGTAATCTTAATGATGCCCATCTTATTGCACCTTTGCTTTCACAAATGTATGCGGTTATTCATAATGCTGGAGTTACATCTGCCCGCAGTGAGCAGGAGTTTTACGAAGTAAATGTGGAAGCGAGCCAACTTTTAGCCGCTGAATCTGCTAAGGCCGGTGTTAAGAGGTTTATATTTGTTTCTAGTCAGGCAGCTGGAGGTCCCAACAATTCACCTACTCCTAAGTTGGAAACAGATCCCGACTGTCCTATTTCGGCCTATGGTAGGAGCAAAAAAAATGCAGAAGAGCGCCTTTTTAAATTTAGAGAAAAAATACATATCGCTAACCTACGTTATCCTGCTATTTATGGGCCACGCAATACCGAGATGCTTCGAGTTTTTCGCATGCTTTCGGGTTCATTTCAGATAATTATGGGAATGAAGCCTATCTACACCTCTATGATATATGTTAAAGACGCTGCCAGAGCCGCTATTGCCGCCCTTGAGGCCGATTATCCTTCAGGCTCTGTATATTATATTACCGATGGTCTCAATTACACCCTTCAGTATATATACGATATTATAAGCGAAGTTTTGCATCACAGAGGAATAAGAATAAGTTTACCTTTTTGGATTGTTGAATTGGCTGCCTGGTTTGAGAGTAAATTCAGTAAAAAACCTTCTTCGTTTAATCCTGAAAAGGTTAAAGAGTTTAAGGCGCGTTTTTGGGTAGCTTCGCCACGTAAAGCAATGGACGAATTGGCTTGGGCGCCCAAGGTGCTTGCAAGAGAAGGTTTCGCTGAAACTGTTAAATGGTATAGGATAAAACGATGGATTTAAGTAGCGATATAGTATCAAAAAGTTCCAGTACGTTAAAGATTTATTTTAAGAAAGGAGGCTTATGAAGCCCAAGAAATTGCTACGTGAACTGGAACTGATAGCAGAAAAGCTTGGGGTTGAAACTATCTACGATACCTTTCAAGGTAGGGGAGGAGGATGCAGGGTTGTTGAGAATCGCTACATCGTGATTAATAAACGTTTGCCTGATGAAATTAAGGCCGAGTTGTTTCTTAAAGCCCTTTCTCAGATGTCTGTTGACGAGATATTTATAAAACCGGATATACGTAAACTTATCGAAGAGGCGCGAGATACAAAACTTCAGGACTCTTAAAGACAATAAAAAGTAGAGGTATTTTCTCTTTCTTGAAGCTGAAACTTCTTATGTTTGCAAAATATTGCGTTTATCTAAAAGTTGTCATAAATTTATCTTAAAGTATAAAATAAAGTTGTAAATCATAATACGAGACTAAGATAGGAGGCAATGGAAGAGTGCACGCAAGGCCATTTATTACATCTAATTCAAGATTCTTCTAGTTGGAAAGAATATTATCCTGTTTTTTAAGCTCTTTAGCTAAGTTCTTTTTCTCTGTGTTTAGATAGTTTTAGAAATCCAATCCATATGGCGGCAAGTAAGGCAACATAGACTACCATTGCAACAAAGGTTCCCCAGTAGTATGTAGAATTGCCTTGTTGGTAACCTGTTGCCGGAAATGAAGCCATCATAATCAATGGTATACCGAAGAGAATTCCAATTCCTGAGCCAAAGGTTAAATCTGATGCAGTAGATGTTCTAAATTCAGGGTCAACTCCGCGTAGAAGCGCCATACCGGTTGCTAGAGTTCCTGTATGGGTGCCAAAGAAGGCGACGAAATGTTCAACGTAAGATTTTGGCCAGACTCGTCTTACAATAAACCAAATGTATCCTATAGTAGCAATTCCTCCAGCT
>Ga0256846_1000251_pt1 | contig 22981 bp, 21 predicted proteins | sample TevniametaG_FD_189098 | JGI IMG/M metagenome (GOLD analysis project Ga0256846, IMG submission 189098) | Tube worm associated microbial communities from hydrothermal vent at the East Pacific Rise, Pacific Ocean - Tevnia | ecosystem: Host-associated > Annelida > Integument > Unclassified ...
ATTTATTGGTATTTATATTGTAATAAGTTGCTTATAAATTGAATGCGTTTTTTCCACTAAAAAAAGAAGAAGATTTACAAACCCATTAAAATAACAGTAGAACCAATTCTTAAAACTCAGAATAAGCATCAATTATCGGCTTATCTTTATATCCGTTTGGACCTAACAATATATTTAATCCTATCATAAAGTTGATATTATCAAAATTGGTAGGTGCAAAAGGTACCTCAACAGTCTTTCCATCATCATCCTTTGTTTCAATTTTAACTTTTTTATAATACGAATACGGTATATAATCAATTGCCGTATAAAATTGCACAGGACCTGCTCTTAATCCTAACCCTAACCCAAATGTATTAGCCCCATTAATAGACAAAGTATAATTAAGAGTGGTAGTTAAAATATGATAAAGATTCAAATTTGCCGAAATATTAAACTCCTGCTGAAAATCATTTTTAGCAAACGTAGTTCTTGATACAAAGCCGGCACTAAAATAATAATTTACCTTATATAAAGCACCTAAATATAATTTAGGCCCTAATCCTGTGCTAAACCCTTTACTACTGTGTGATAAATTTACTGAATGCTTTAACGAATCAAGTATTATTTCCGAAAACTTATCAAGGCTGTCAACATTATTAATATCAACATCTATTCCTTTAAAAGAATAAGTTCCATTTGCTTCAAAAGTATTTAAATCACCATTCCAATTAATAAATCCCAAATCATTAATTGAAGCCGAAAATTTCCAAACCTTATTATATTCATATACAGCTCCCAAATCAACTGCAAATCCGGGATTTGAAAAATTAAACACTCCCTTATCAATTATTGTTTTTAAATCGGTAGGAATAGAATCTAACGACGGAATACCGTTTTCGTCGTATGAAATATATGCCGGACTCGACATATATACTTTCCCGTCTAAATTCACATCCCATTTTTCAAGTCCGGTTGATAATTCAAACTTATCAAAGTCAGTTTTCATAGCTACAATTCCTTGTAAAAACTTTGCATGAATACCAATTCTTAATTTATCCATAAAGTTATACGAATAACCAAACGCCCACTCTCGATACCATTGAGCTTTTGAATATAATGAACTAAAATCGAATACAGAACCGTCAGGGAATGTTTTATCCATAATTTTAAAAATATCTTTAGGAATAGCCAGTGATTCACTAATTTTTTCTGTTACAAAAAATGTAAAATATCCTCGTTTACCGCTAAACCCAAAAGCGATTGGAGCTACTGTTTGATATGAACTGATATTTGCGGCATCCCCTATCTTTTTGTAAAGTTTACTATAATCAAATTTGGCATTTGTTAAAGTAACATATTCATCACCATGTTTTTGAATTAAATCTTTTCCGTAAAAATCAGTATTCATTTTAAAATAAATATTACTTGCCGGAATACCTATAAAACCGTTTGCTCTTGGAGCCATTGCAGGATTAAGCAAAGACGATTGAGGAACATTCTCAAGATAATACAACGACAAAGGATCCTGAGCTTTCGCTATTACTGATGTTAGAATAAATGCTATTGCCAATATTTTTATATAAAAATTCTTCATGTGTTTATATTTTAAAATAAAAAATATTTTTATTTAGTAGTAATAGGGGTATCACTGCTTATAATATCAAACTGCATACTTATATTAATATAGTAATGTGAATAAAGTTTTACAAACTCAGGAACATCGGGTGATTGCTGTAATCCTCCTGACTTTATATTAGATTTTAATAATATTTTTGTAGCATTTTTATTGTATAATTTTTCAACTTTATCGTGATTAAGAGTAACTATAACCTTAGTTTCGGCTTGTCCTTGAGCAACACCGTCCGTATTTACCGGTGAAGAATTCCATATTTGTTGATTATCAATAAATACCGAATCTATAACTTTAAAATTACTATCTACAAAATAACCTTGAGTATAAATATTAAACGGTACTCCATTGTTAAAAGTAAAATATAAATGCATTTTATCAAGGTAATCTATCATTGTGCTGTCGTTAACTTTATCTCTTACAATAAATTCAACAGTATCGGTTCTGTTATAACTTGCTGTTCTAAACCAGAATGGTATTACAATTTTTATATCGGTATATAAATTATTATTACCGTCGTTTATTACAAAATTTTTTGTTGTGATCGGGTTGTAATTCAAATTAGTTAAACCTTTTATTCTATAATGAACCTTATCAGGTTCCATATTTATTGCATCAACAATATTAGAATTATCTTTGTCAATCAATAAAGAATCTTTTTTAGGAATAATATTTCCATTGTTATAAATAGCAGGATTAAGTTCTATTTTGTTGTTGTTATTATTCACTTGTAAAAGAACTTCTTCATTTATTTTCGAATTTTTAAATAAAATGGTATCTAAAGAAATAGTTAAGGGTATTCCAAAAGAATTTTTTGTTACAATATTAAGTTGTATATTTTTAAATTCTATCATGTTTTTAATGTTCATATCATTAAAAAACTCAAAATTTATTTCATCGTTAACATCTATAAAATCTATTTCTCCAAAAAAGCCGGTAATATATTCGGGAATGAAGTTATTTAATAAAATTTGAACTTTTAATGATGTAGAAGATGGCACCCCTGTAATAGTAGGATTAACAGTTGTTATCATTTCAAAAGAGCTTACACCGGCATTTGATTGAAAAAATTTCATAACTCCTCTATCTAATTTGGTACTATCTTTGGTTATGCCTCCAATAGTATTACTAAAAGTAAGAGTATCACCATCTTCCAATACTATTTCAGGAAATTTTACTGTCCAATCGCCACTAAATCCATTGGGAGATTCCACTAAAATAGACATTAACCCTTCTTTAATTGTTACTTTATCAAACCGCTGTCCCTCAATAACACCTGCTTCAATAGTATCGTGAAATACCAATGATGCTTTAACAGGAGTAATATTATAATTATTGATACGTTTCATATCATTAAAAATAATTATACTATCATAAGTTACTTCATATGATGTGTCAATTTTAGCATTTATCAAACCATCATCGTCAACATAAATATAGTTGTTTGAATCCATTCTGTCGAGCATATCGTAAATGCTGAAATGAGCATTAAATACAGGAGCAGCAATATTTATCGGTCTATTATACTCAGACGGATCGGATAAAATAATTTCATCTTCCATACAGTTGGTAAACATAACCGTAAATATTGCAACAGCAATAAATATATTTGATTTAAACGTTTTCATAAGTAAAATTTTAAATGTTACAAATTATTCCACTATTTTCATTTCTACCCTTCGGTTTTTCGCTCTTCCTTCGGGTGTGTCGTTAGGTGCGATAGGACGTTCATATCCGTATCCTTGATATTCTATTCTGTCTTGTTCTACTCCACGAGAAACAAGATAATTTTTAACAGTAAGTGCACGCTCTTTCGAGAGTCTTTTATTTACCGATGCCGAACCGACATTATCGGTATGTCCTGATATTTCAATTCTTATTTTAGAATTTTTAAGTAACAAATCGGCAAGTTTATTAAGTTCAGTAAACGACTCAGGTCTTAATGTAGCTTTTCCTGTATTAAACAATATATTGTTAATAACCATACTAACACCAACCTGCATCTTCTTCAAAGTAAAGTTTTTTGCAGTAAATGTTTGTCCTTCAGGGAATGTATATACCTCGTTATAAAAGAAATAATCATTTGCTTCTATCTCTATCATAAATGGTCCTTGTTCCGATAAAACTGCGGTATATTTACCCGTTACACTATCAGAAACTATAATTTTAAAAGGTTCTGTTTCGGCAGGATGATAAAAACTCATTGCTGCATAAACAGGTTTGTTTTCTTCTTCTTCAATAATACGTCCCGACAAAGTATAATCAATCTTACTGCGTTTAAGGCTAATATCTTTTGAAATAATATTATCGTCAACATTTAGTGTACTCAAAGGTTCGTCTATAGAAAAATAATCTTCAGCCTCAACTTGTATAATCATATCATATTTATCGTCGAAAGTAATAACATATTTACCTGTTGAATCTGCTGAAACAGTTCTTCCGATTATTGAATCGGTATTTACAGCCGATTTAAATGTCAAAGCAGCTTTTATCGGAGTACCTTTGTCAATATCGGTTATTCTTCCTACAAGAGTAAAAGGATGCTTTAACATTTCGGTAGAAAAATCTTGAACAACTGTAGCAAATCGGGTATCGGGGCAATTAACTTTTTCATTTACCGATTTATATCCTTCACAATCAACTTGTATAAAATAATCTCCTACATCTTCAAATGTAATAAGATAAATACCGGCAATGGTATCAACTGTAGCCGATTTAATAAGTTGCTGCGTTTTAGAGTCGTAAACATTAACTGATGCAGGCAAAACTTTTCCTGTTTCAATATCGGTAACAGCTCCTATAAGTTTAAACGGAATACGAGGGTCTTTTTGAACCTTATAAATATCTAGTCCTCCGTAGCTGTCTCCACGTATTGTTGACAATAAAGCAACCATGCTGTTATTTGTTGGTCGGTAAAATATTTCATCGGCAGCTGTATTAATAGGATAGCCCATATTTATCGGTTCATTCCATGTTCCATCGGTATTTTTTGTGCTTTTATATACATCAAAGCCTCCCATTCCTTTACGTCCTTTTGATGAGAAATACAATGTATTACCGTCGGGAGTAATGTAAACTCCTTCTTCATCAAAAGGTGTATTTATTACTTCACCAAGATTTACAGGTTTATTATAAGAAAAATTCTTTTTATATGTTGCCATCCATATATCTTTTCCTCCAAATCCTCCTCGCCTGTCGGTAATAAAATATGCTGTTCCTGCACTATCAAAAGATATTGATGTTTCTCTGTAAGCAATATGATCTACTCCTCGTAAACGCCTAACTTTTCTCCATTTACCGTTAGTAAATTCTGCCGTATATATTTCTCCGTTTCTAAATAATCCTTTGCAAAAATATATTGTTTTACTGTTTCTGTCAAAATCAACTACACCTGTATTAACGTACCAATCAAGCCTTGGGATTCCTTCTGCCCATTCGGCAGGCTTATCTATCCCATTATTACTTGCTTCCATTATCCGTTCTTTAAATTTAAACCTTGATACTCTTTTTTTAGGTTCTTTAGCCGGACGTTTTGATGTAAAATAAAGTGTAGAATCATCATTTGAAATAACGGCACTGTAATCGTCATAATAAGAGTTAACAATAGGACCCAAGTTTATAATAAATACAGGTAATGAATCTTCCAATATCTCCTCACTAACATCACATTCTGCCTTTAATTGATTGATAAGTTTTTTTGCATCGTGCTGTTTCCATGGTTTCAAAGAATTTAAATATTCTTCGTATGCTTCTTTTGCTTTATCAAACTTTAAGTTATACTGATAGGCTCTACCTAATGCCAAATAGTAAAAACTCGAAACATCAGGAGAACTTTCCAAGAAATATTTTAATGATGCTTTTTTATTTGATGTCCAAATATAACAAATACCTATTTTATAGTTTAACACCTGTGATTCAGGATTATATTTATAAACTTTAAGATAATGTTTTAATGCTTCATCGTAAGTTCCTCTCCCTTTTCTGTAATATTTCTCAGCAATCTTTAAATCTTTTTTTGCAGATTCCATCCCGATAGGATTAATAAACAATGCTTTTTTATCTATCCTTGGATTACCTTGTGAAAATGATAATAAAGAGATTAAGATTCCTGAAAGTGTTAATAAAATGTAGATTTTCCTCATACTAAATAAAATATGGTTAATGTTTTTATTTATATATTACAATTTTACTGAAAAAAATAGGATTAAAAAAAAAATATTGACAATTGGTATAAATAATGCCATTAAAAAAAGAGCTTTTCAAATGAAAAGCTCTTTTTTTAATAATTTTAGTATGTATATTTTTTACATCATTCCCGGCATTCCGCCACCCATTGGAGGTGCTGCCGGCATAGGATTCTCTTCTTTTTCTTCAACCATCACACATTCTGTAGTTAAAAACATACTTGCTATTGAAGCTGCATTTTCTAAAGCTACTCTAACAACTTTTGTAGGGTCAATAACACCTACTTTTATAAGATTTTGATATTCGTCAATTCTGGCATTATAACCAAAATCATCAGATCCTTCTTTAACTTTTTGAACAACAACAGAACCTTCTTTTCCACTGTTTTCAACAATTTGACGTAATGGTTCTTCAATAGCTCGTTTAATAATATCAATACCATAATTTTGGTCAATATTTTCACCTTCAAGTTTTTCAAGAGCCTGAATTGAGCGAATATATGCTACTCCTCCACCGGGAACAATACCTTCCTCTACAGCGGCACGTGTTGCACTTAAAGCATCGTCAACGCGATCTTTCTTCTCTTTCATTTCAACCTCTGAAGCTGCTCCCACATAAATTACAGCTACTCCTCCTGCTAATTTAGCAAGACGCTCTTGAAGTTTTTCTTTATCGTAATCAGATGTTGATGCTTCAATTTGAGCTTTAATCTGCTTAACTCTTGCTTGAATAGCATCTTTATCGCCACTACCGTTAACAATTGTTGTATTCTCTTTATCAATAGTAATTTTTTCGCAAGAACCCAACATATCAAGAGTAGCATTTTCAAGTTTCATGCCTTTCTCTTCGGTAATTACTACTCCACCTGTAAGAGTGGCTATATCCTCAAGCATCTCTTTTCTTCTGTCGCCAAATCCGGGAGCTTTTACTGCTGCTACTTTCAAAGCACCGCGAATTCTGTTTACCACTAATGTAGCAAGAGCTTCTCCATCAATATCTTCAGCAATTATCATTAATGGTTTGCCCGATTGAACAGCAGGCTCAAGAACAGGCATTAAATCTTTCATTGCAGATATTTTTTTATCATACAATAAAATATAAGGATTCTCCAGTTCTGTTTCCATTTTTTCGGTATCAGTAACAAAATAAGGAGAGATATACCCTCTATCAAACTGCATACCTTCAACAGTTTTTAATTCATCATGAGTTCCTTTTGCTTCTTCAACGGTAATTACACCATCGGTTCCTGCTGCTGCCATTGCATCGGCAATTAGTTTTCCGATAGCTATATCATTGTTGGCAGAAATTGAAGCCACTTGCTCAATTTTTTTATTGTCCTGTCCTATTGTATGCGATTGCTTTTTCAACTCTTCGACAACAGTAGCCACTGCCTTATCGATACCACGCTTAATATCAGTAGGGTTTGAACCTGCTGTTACATATTTCAATCCTACATTTATAATTGATTGTGACAATACTGTTGCGGTAGTTGTTCCATCACCTGCATCATCAGCAGTTTTCGATGCAACATCTTTTGCCATTTGAGCACCAAGATTTGCATACGGGTCTGACAATTCTATCTCTTTTGCAACAGTAACACCGTCTTTTGTAATTTGTGGTGCTCCAAATTTTTTATCTATTACTACATTTCTGCCTTTTGGTCCTAAAGTAACTTTTACGGCATTTGCCAACTCGTCAACTCCTTTTTTTATAAGTTCGCGAGCTTCTACATTAAATTTAATCTCTTTTGCCATTTTTTTAATTTTTTATTTTAATTACAAACTCATTAAATTTTTAATAACCTGTAATTTTAAAATTTTAATCTTGATTGATAATTTTAACTTTTGTCGTATTTTGTCAAGCCTCCAGTAACATATTTTGTGCCAAAATTTATTTATCGTTTTTAATATCAAATTATTTATCGTTTTACAATATCTCAACAGATGTTTATTTTATCTTAAGTATTGTAAAATAAGAGTTAACAGCAATAATTAACCGAATAATAATCGACAAACAAAAATAAAAAAATGCCAACCTGTATGACAAGTTGGCATTTCATATAAAAAAATATTTTTTTTATTCTCCTTCGTTATCTTTTTGTTCAGGAGCTGTCATTGGAAAGTTACTTGGAACAGAAGTAGGATCTACTGCTTTATCAATTTGTTCTTGCATAATTGTACCTTCTTCTACTCCTGTTTCGCGAGGAATAAATGCTGCGGCAATAACGCTTAAAAACAATAATGTTCCTGCTAAAGTCCATGTTGCTTTTTCTAAAAAGTCGGTTGTTTTTCTCACACCCATAACTTGATTCGATGACGAAAAGTTAGCTGCTAAACCTCCTCCTTTTGAATTTTGAACTAATACTATCAAAATTAAAAGAAGACAAACGATAAATATCAATACTGAAATTACTATAAACATTTGATTATGCTTTATTATTATTAATTAATTGTTTTATCTTTTTTATTTGACCTGCAAAGTAACTGTTTTTTTTCGGATATTTCAAACTTAATTTTTCATAAGCTAAAATTGCCTTATCATATTTACCTTGTTTCATATAAATTTTTGCCAATGTATCGGTAATCATCTCAGGCATATCATTTGTGTCTTCCTGCTTATGCTCTTTAAATTCGGCATTTTCATCTTTGGGAATAATTTTTGGTTGCTCAACGATAAAATTTTCAATTAATTTTTTTCTTCGTTGTTTTTCGTCTGAAACTTGTTCACCATCTTTTAAGCTCTGAGCTTGTTTTTTACCAAAACGTTTTTTAAAATCGTCTAAATCTATTTTATCGTCAACAGTGAAATGTGTAATTGCTTGTGCCGAAGCGGCATTTATAAGTTTTTCCAATTCGTCGTCGTTTTTATCAATAATTTGAAAATCAGTGGTATCAGCAAGAGCATTAAAATCTATTGTATCTTCTGTATCAATTGGTTTATTGTTGTAAACAGGCAATAAAACTCTTTTGTCGAGCAAAAAGAACAGTTTTTTTCGATCGGGTATCCAAACCGCCGATTTTTTCAATTCCTTTTCAAAAGTAATATTTCCTTGATTATCAAGGTTTTTAAGCAAAATCAGATGTGCCGATTGAAAATAAGGATATTCCGACATAATTTCCTTAATATCTTCGAGCGAACGGCTATCAAGCAGTTCGGGAAATCGAATATACTTATAAAACAACTCTCTGTTCATATCTGTTCTTACTATTTTACCAATTAACAACTGCTTTATTGAAAATATCGGTAACCAACTGTTTTACAATATCTTCAACAAGTGCATTTTCAACATCCTGAAAGTTTTTATCAGTAGTATAATCGGAATAACGTGAAAATGTAGTTTCATAGTTCAGCTTAGGGTCAACAGCATTTGTAAATTTAACCTTAACCCTTATTGTCAATCTGTTTTGTGCAGCTTGGTCGTTACCTGCTTGAATATTCATTGGTTTAATGCTATATCCGATAATTGTTCCTTCAAATTGTAAATCGCCATGCGACTGAACTATTTGTAAATTTGTTTGCGACATAAATTTGTCTTTAAGCTCTTCTGTTAACTTATTACTCAACAGCGGATTAACTAAAGGAGCCATATTTGGAAATGTTTTTACCGATACTGTTTTAACATCAGGTGCAATACTTGCTCCGGTAAAAGAATAATTTATTTTACACCCTGTAAAAAGTGTTATCAATAAAATTATTATTGTTGTTTTGATATTCATGTTTAAAACTGTTTTTTACAAATCAAGATTATACTCTTTTATTTTTCGATAAAGTGTTCTTTCGGATATTCCTAAATCTTCAGCTGCATATTTACGTTTGCCGTTATGCTTTTTTAATGCCTTTTCTATAAACTCCTTTTCTTTATCAATTAACGACAGTGATTCTTCAACAAATTCTTCGGTATCTTGAATATTTGTAACAGTTTCTTTTTCCTGATTAGGTATTATTATCGGATTTTGAGGAACTGTTGTTGCAGGTTGCGGAATTGTAAGCTCGGTATCGTTATATAAACTTTCAATAATACGAGCATTATTTTCGTTGATATTAGCTCCGTGTGTTCCTGTATTTAAAAGATCGAGAACCAATTGTTTAAGGTCATTCACATCATTTTTCATATCAAACAACACCTTATAAAGAATTTCCCGTTCTGAGTTAAAGGTATGTTCATCAACTTTTTTATAAATAGCAGGTAATTTTGAACCTTCGTAAACAGGAAGATATTTTTTTAAAGTATCTGCATCAACTGTTCTGTTTTCTTCAAGTATTGATATTTGTTCGGTAATATTTTTCAACTGACGAATATTTCCGGGCCAACGATAATTTTCCAAAACTTCAACAGCATCTTTTGTAAGAGTTAAAACAGGCATTCTGTATTTTTCAGCAGCATCTTTGGCAAATTTTCTGAATAACAGATGAATATCTTCTTTACGCTCTCGCAACGATGGAATTACAATAGGCACGGTATTTAAACGGTAATATAAATCTTCGCGGAATTTGCCGTCTCCAACAGCTTTTGCCACATTAATATTTGTTGCGGCAACTACTCTCACATTGGTTTTCATAACTTTTGACGAACCTACTTTCATAAATTCGCCTGTTTCGAGCACTCTAAGCAATCTTACTTGCGTAGAAAGAGGTAATTCAGCAACTTCATCAAGAAATATTGTTCCGTTATTTGCCGTTTCAAAATATCCTTTACGGGAATCGTGTGCTCCGGTAAAAGCTCCTTTTTCGTGTCCGAAAAGCTCGGAATCAATTGTTCCTTCGGGAATTGCTCCACAGTTTACAGCAATATATTGCCCGTGTTTGCGAGAACTGAATTGATGTATTATTTTCGGAAAAGTTTCTTTTCCTGTTCCACTTTCACCGGTAATAAGCACGGTAAGGTCAGTAGGTGCCACTTGTATTGCAATATCAATGGCTCTGTTTAATCCGTATGAATTACCGATAATCCCAAAACGTTGTTTTATTTGTTGAATATCCATTGTGAATATGTTGTTTTGTCAGTTTTACAATTAAAAAAACAAAATGTTGTTAAAATTGTGACAAAATTACATAATTTTAAAGAAAGGTGAAAGTGAAAATATTGGTATTACTAATAAATATTATAAAAATCTTTTTTCTAAATACTTATTCCAAAAAACAAATAATTTTCCGTGATAACATCAAAACAATATTCCTTCTCCCCTGTTAATGGTGTATAAACAATAATTTTTTATGGAAGATAACAACAGAGAATATTCAAATAAAGATATCACAGTTTATTGGAAAGCTAAAGAGTGTGTTCATGCAGGTATATGTTTCAGAGAATTACGCAAGGTATTTAATCCTACGCGTCGTCCGTGGGTTGATTTATCACAAGGCGAAACCGATGAAATAATTGATATTGTAAACCGTTGCCCTACCGATGCTCTTACTTTTAAATATAATAAAGACATTGAAAATAAAAATCAAGATAACAATGCAGGTATGTTTATTGTTAACAATAATGAAAATACCAATAAACCCGAAAATGTGTATATAAGTATAATGCAAAACGGACCTATACTTGTTCAAGGTAATTTTACCTTAATAAAAGAAGACGAAAGCAAACAAGAGATTAAGCAACTTGCATCGCTCTGTCGTTGCGGAATGAGCCACACCCAACCCCTTTGCGACGGCACTCACAATAAACGCGGATTTTTCCCCGATAATGACTTTTAAAAATTAAAATTATGGAAAATAAAATAACAGTAATACCAAACGGACCTTTAGTTGTAGAAGGTAACTTCAAAATAAAAAATACCGACGGAACATATCTTAAGCAAGAGGGAAAAGTTTATTTGTGTCGATGCGGAAAATCTGCAAACAAACCGTTTTGCGACGGGTCGCATAAAAAATAGATAATGTAACATATTTATTTTTTTACTTTATACTTTTATATTTGTAAACTTTCAATTTTACAAACTTTTTACTTTCAACTCTATGAAATCATATCAAATTACTGTTTCGGGACGGGTTCAACAAGTAGGATTCCGCTTTCATACACATAAAACAGCTAACTTAATAGGTGTAAATGGTTTTGTAATGAATAAACCCAACGGTGACGTTTATATTGAAGCAGAGGGCGAAGACCAAAATCTTAATGAATTTATATTATGGTGTCGCAAAGGACCCGATTGGTCAACAGTTACCGATATAAAAATAATTGAACAACCCGTTTGCAACTATAAAACTTTTGATATAAAGTAATAGGTATCGCGAAAATAGAAGTTTCTACGAATATTGAATTTGCCGAAGCCGGTTTAACCTTTCATCTGTTTATATTTTATTTTATTAGTTGTCAGATGGAACCGCCTGATGAAAAATAATCATTGTCGTGTGTGTTAATAATTATTTTTATCATGCTTGTTTCAACTTTACAAACTTTTTACTTTCAACTACATTTTATATTAAATCCCGAATTGTTAGGGAAAATTTTGTAACACAGCTTGCTAAGTGTATCTTTGCAAAAAAATAAATTAAATGACACATAAAGCAGGTTTTGTAAATATTATAGGTAATCCCAATGTGGGAAAATCAACATTGATGAATGCCTTTGTAGGTGAGAAAATTTCAATAATTACCAGCAAAGCTCAAACAACACGTCACCGTATTTTGGGAATAGTAAACGGCGATGACTTTCAAATGGTATATTCCGATACTCCCGGAATACTTAAGCCCAACTACAAACTTCAAAAAGCAATGATGAAATTTGTGGATACTGCTATAACCGATGCTGATATTATTTTGTATGTTACCGATGTGGTTGAAAAATTTGACAAAAACAAAGAGTATATTCAAAAAGTTAAGAAAACACATATTCCTGTAATTTTATTAATCAACAAAATTGATTTATCGAACCAACAAGAGCTTGAAACTCTTGTTGACCGTTGGAAAGAGTTATTGCCCGAAGCTGAAATATTTCCCGTATCGGCATTAAATAAATTTAATATCGAACCTGTTTTTAATCGTATTTTGGAACTGTTACCCGAAAATCCGCCATATTTTTCAAAAGATGCTCTTACCGACAAAACAGAACGCTTTTTTGTTCAAGAAATAATTCGCGAAAAGATATTTTTGAATTACAACAAGGAAGTTCCGTATTCAGTAGAGGTAAATGTTGAAGAATTTAAAGAAGAAGAAAAAATTATACGTATTCGAGCAATAATTTACGTAACAAGAGATTCACAAAAAGGAATAATAATAGGTCATCAAGGCAAAGCCCTTAAAAGAGTAGGCACTCAAGCACGAAAAGATATTGAAGCATTTTTTGAGAAAAAAGTTTTTCTTGAAACACATGTAAAAGTGCTTAAAGACTGGCGAGATAAAGACATGAACTTAAAGAGTTTCGGATACGAACAACAATAAAAAAATTTAGACTTAAAAAAATTGATTATGGCAAATATATTGGCAATAGTAGGGCGACCTAATGTGGGGAAATCAACACTGTTTAACAGATTGATAGAGCAACGAAAAGCAATAATTGACGAAACCGAAGGTGTTACCCGCGACCGTCATTACGGCAAATCCGACTGGAATGGTGTAGAATTTTCGGTAATTGATACCGGCGGATATGTAACAAACTCCGACGATATTTTTGAGGGAGAAATTCGTAAGCAGGTAATGCTCGCTATTGACGAAGCTGATGTCATTCTTTTTCTTACCGATGTGATGAGCGGTGTAACCGATTTGGATGATGGTGTTGCCGAAATCTTGCGAAAATCGAATAAAAAAGTTGTTGTTGGAGTAAATAAAGTTGACAATAACGAACGCCAAATTATGACAGCCGAATTTTACGCACTGGGACTTGGCGAAGTTTACGGAGTATCATCAATAAACGGTTCGGGAACTGGCGAATTACTTGATGCTATTGTTAAGAAATTTGACAAAAAACCTGAAGAAGATGATGAAAAGGCACTTCCGAAAATATCAGTTGTAGGTCGCCCGAATGCAGGAAAATCATCACTTATAAATGCATTGCTCGACGAAGAAAGAAATATTGTTACCGAAATTGCAGGCACAACTCGCGATTCAATAAATACTCTTTACAACAAATTTGGATACGAATTTGAAATAATTGATACTGCCGGACTTCGTAAAAAAAGTAAGGTAAGCGATAATCTGGAATTTTATTCGGTAATGAGAGCCATCCGTTCAATTGAAGAGTCTGACGTATGCTTGTTGGTAATTGATGCTGAACGCGGTATTGAAGCACAGGATTTAAACATATTTCACCTTATAGAAAAAAACCGAAAAGGTGTTGTTGTTTTGATAAATAAATGGGATTTAATAGAAAAAGATACTCATACGGTGAAAAAATATACCGAAATGGTAAAAGAAAAACTTGCTCCTTACAATGATGTCCCTATTCTGTTTATTTCGGCACTTACCAAACAACGTATTTTTAAAGTTATTGAAACTGCAATGGCTGTTCACAACAACCGTAAACAACGCATTCAAACTTCAAAACTCAACGAATACATGCTTGAAGCAATAGAGGCATATCCGCCACCATCGACAAAAGGAAAATTTGTTAAAATAAAATACGTAACACAACTACCGACAAAATCGCCGCAATTTGCTTTTTATTGCAATTTACCGCAATATGTAAAAGAACCGTATAAACGATATCTGGAAAATAAATTGCGTGTCGAATACAATTTTACGGGTGTTCCAATTCAAATTTATATGCGAAAAAAATAAACGCAACTATATGCTTATCAAGTGTATATATCTTTAATTTTAGCAAGCTCAATAATAATATCAGCAGTTTGCTCAATATTAAAATATTTACGATTCAATGTAGCATCAAACAAATAATCAATATTGCTCGGATGTTTTTCAATAAACTGATGATACAGTTTATATCTTTTTTCGTCGGTGTCAATAGCCCACTCTTCAGCATCTTCAATAGAGCATTTTTGATTATTCATTATAGTATTTATTCTCCATGCAAAAGGAGCCGTCAGCCTTATATTAAGAACATTAGGCTGATCTTGTAAAATAGCAGCACCTGCCCTACCCATAAGAATAATATGTCCTTGCTTGCAAAACGATTTAATAACATCAATAATAGTATTTTTAATCTGAATTTCGTTAACATAAGTTTTACTGAATGCAACAAACAAATCAATAAATTTCGATTTATCATCACCCTGATAAAAATGCTCGATTTTTGACTTTGAAAGATTTAATTCTTTTGCCGATTTTTCAAGAATCTCTTTATCTATAACCGTCCACAATTTCCCCCTGCTGTGTTTGTTTAATTTGTTAACAAGAACTTTTGTTAATTTTTTAGCTTCGCAGCCGGATTGTCTCGAAATTGTAATAACAGGTCCTAATTTTTCATGTTTATCCGATTTCTCGATAACACTTTTATACCTGTGCTCAAAATATTTGAATAAAACATTATCCATGACTGTTTCTTTTTTTATTTGTTTTAACAATGTTATTTAAAAATCAGCTTGTGTTTTTTAACTTTGCTGAAAACAGAAGCACTCCGTATGCGGATTGACAGGTTAACAAATTAATTGTATAAGTTACAAAAAAATTACATTAAAGTCAAGTTATCTCCCTTTCGGGAAAACAATAACTTTTCGGAAAACCAACAATTAAAAACTATATTTGTCGAAAAAAAACAATGAAAATTTTATTGGGAATGAGTGGCGGGATTGACAGTTCGGTGGCTGCAATATTGCTTTTACAAAAAGGTTATGACATTGTGGGATTAACCATACGAACATGGTCGCAAAATGATGATTTTAACAACTCTCAAATTCCTGATTATATTACTCAAGCACAAGAACTTGCATCGAAATTAAACATCAAGCACATTGTTGTTGATGAGCGAAAACAATTTTACAATTCAATAATCACTTATTTTAAAAATGAATATTTAAAAGGCAAAACACCCAATCCGTGTGCAAAATGCAATACTGTTTTTAAATGGAAAATATTAAATGAATATGCTGCTAAATACAACTGCCAAACTATTGCCACAGGACACTATGTAAACAAAGTGCTGATTAACAATAAGTTTTATATTACCAAAGGCTTTGACAATGAAAAAGACCAATCGTTTTTTCTTTGGGGATTAAATCAAAATATTTTATCAAAAGCAGTTTTTCCGTTGGGCGAATTAACAAAAAACGAAGTTAAAAATATTGCTGATAAGCACGGTTTTAAATCATTAAAACAAAAAAAAGAGAGTATCGGAATATGTTTTGTTAACAATACAAAATATCAACCTTTTTTAAAGAGTATTCTCGACAGAGAAAAAATAAATATCGAACAAGGAAAATTTATCGACAGGCAAGGTAATTTTTTGGCTACTCACAAAGGCTATCCTTATTATACTGTGGGACAGCGACACGGATTGGGTTTAAATCCTGAAAATCCGTTTTATATAATTAATATAAATCCAAAAAAAAATATTATTGAATTGGGACACAGGCAAGATTTGTATAAAAAAGAGATGATAGTTGAAAATTACAATATTATTGATAAAAAAGATTTTTTAAAACCTGTTATCACAAAAGTAAGATATCGCAAACAAAAAGCCGTAAGTAAAATTAAGATTCTCTCAGACAATTTACTGCATATTACTTTTGAAACGCCCGAATGGAGTATTGCACCCGGACAAACAGCCGTATTTTATTCCGGCAACAAAGTATTGGGAGGCGGATTTATTGTAAAATAGAATATGCTGATATTTCACTTTTTAAAACAAATATTTTTTATTCTCATGAAAATCTTTTCAAAAAAATAATAAATTATTCATTGTTAAATCTTATCTTCGCAGTTTACAAACAAAATTAACTTGTAAATAATTGATTTAATTATTTGCAAAATATTTAAAAATTAAAATCTATTTCAAATGAAAATTACACAAATAACAATTGCTTTATTGTTAGCATTCGGCATTATATCGTGCCAAGAAAAAACAGCTGATGTTTCAATCAACACAAAAACCGACTCAATAAGCTATATTATTGGTGCTTATCAAGGAGAATCCATGTTGCAAAATTTTAAGCGTTCAAAAGTTGATTCACTTATCAATATTAATTTATATCTTAAAGCATTTAACGATGCCGTAGATAATAAAACTTTAGAAATAGAGCCTGATTCTAACCAAATGATGGTTCAAATGTTTTTCCAACAATTACAAACATCATTAATGATGGCTGCTCAAGATACTACAGGAAATCATAAATTTTCGCCAAGTAAAGGGCAATGCGATTCTGTAAGTTATATTTTAGGAGCACAATTGGGAAAAGGATTGGTTGATAACTTTTCAAAAGACGGACTTGATACTATTTTAAGTATTCCTATAATAATTAACGGATATATTACTGCTATCAGCAAAGAAGATTTAAAGATGGAAACAGAAGCAAATCTTCAGATGGTTGATGATTTTTTCAGAAAATTACAAGAGGAAAAGATGCTTGAACAATATGGAGACAACAAAAAAGCAGGCGAAGAATTTCTTGCTAAAAACAGAGCTGCAGAAGGCATCACAGAAACTGCCAGTGGCTTACAATATGAAATAATTAAAGAAGGAAACGGACCAAAACCTACAATAACAGACAAAGTAAAAGTTCACTATGTAGGAAGTTTTGTTGACGGTAATGTTTTTGACAGTAGTGTTGACAGAGGAGAACCTGCCGTATTTGGGGTGGGACAAGTTATTCCCGGATGGACAGAAGCATTACAACTTATGCCTGTAGGTTCAAAATGGAAACTTTATATTCCTTATCAATTGGCATACGGTGAACAAGGAAGAAACTCTATTCCTCCATATTCAATGTTAATATTTGAAGTAGAATTAATTAATATCGAAAAATAAGATATTATTTTAATAAAATATATAAAGAGATTGCTTTTTGGCAGTCTCTTTTTTATTTATCACAAATTACGACATGATTTGTTGATTTAAAGGTGTTTAGTAATGATTTATGATGATTTTTAAATATGATTCACACTGTAACTGTCGCTTATTTAGTTTTTTTATTACGGATTTAAGGATTTATCAAAATATTTATCATCGAAATTTACTGCTACATAAATGGTTTTTGGTAATTAATTTTGATTAATTTTGCGGTAAATTATTGAGAATACAAATAAACAGTTTAATACTAAAATATTTTAGACAATGGAAGAAAATCGTTATGAGATAAACGCTCAGCTTGCACAAATGTTGAAAGGCGGAGTAATTATGGATGTGACCAATGCAGAGCAGGCAAAAATAGCCGAAGAAGCCGGAGCTGTTGCCGTAATGGCTCTTGAACGTGTTCCTGCCGATATCCGTGCTAACGGTGGTGTTGCTCGTATGTCAGACCCTGAAATGATTGCAGAAATTCAAGCATCAGTAAGTATCCCTGTAATGGCAAAAGCCAGAATCGGTCATTTTGTTGAAGCTCAACTTCTTGAGGCTTTAAAAATTGACTACATCGACGAAAGTGAAGTTCTTACTCCTGCCGATGAAGAAAATCATATCGACAAATCTCAATTTAAAGTTCCATTTGTATGTGGTGCTCGTAACCTTGGAGAAGCAGCCCGTCGTGTTGCCGAAGGTGCCGCTATGATTCGCACAAAAGGTGAAGCCGGAACAGGTGATGTTGTTGAAGCTGTTCGTCATATGCGTCAGATGAACAAAGATATTCGCATGCTTTGCGGATTAGACGAAGCTGAGGTAATGCCTTTCTGTAAAGAAAACGGAATACCTTACAATATTGCTCAACAGGTGCGTAAATTAGGTCGTTTGCCTGTTGTTAACTTTGCTGCCGGAGGTATTGCAACTCCTGCCGATGCTGCTCTTATGATGCAACTTGGTTGCGACGGAGTATTTGTCGGTTCAGGTATTTTCAAATCGGGTGATCCTGCAAAACGAGCACGTGCCATTGTTAAAGCTACTGCTCATTTCAACAATCCCGAGATTGTACTTGAAGCATCAAAAGGCTTAGGTGAGCCAATGGTAGGTATCGGAATATCAACAATGAAAGAAGAAGAAAAAATTGCCGGCAGAGGTTGGTAATTTTTAATAAATTTAAAATATAAAAAAACTTGCCTTTCGGCAAGTTTTTTTATGCTCAAATATTACCTAATACTTTTAATTTAAAATTAAAAGTATTAATATAAGTTACAAATTTAAAGATACTTAACAATAATTAAAAAGTGATTTTAAAGTAAAACTCCCACCGTAACTGTCAGTTATTTAACTTTTCCAGTTGTAGATTTAAGGTTTAAAAAAAACAGAATATTTTATATTTTTATGCATTAATTTAACATATTTTATTATTTTTAAAGCTGAAACGAACTTTAAATATTAACTTAAATTTTTTAAAATGAAAAAAATACTATTTGTATTATTTTTATTTGCAGTAACATCTGTAAATGCACAAATTGAAACAGGTAAAATTTTTGTAGGCGGAAGATTAGGTATCAGTTCTTCAAGTTCTAAAAACGAAAACATTAATGGAAATACTACTACAGTAACAGATGGTGTTTCTCGTTCCGGTTTTAACCTTGTTCCCGAAGCAGGTTATATGATTACAGACCAAATTGGAGCAGGACTTGGAATAGGGTATGATTTTAATAAAACTACAACCCCCGGTTTTTTCAACAATCCTATTACCGGTGATTCTTTCAACCAAATTGAAAAAGCAAATACTTTTATTATATCGCCTTTTGCAAGATATTATAAAGAAGTAGCCGACAAATTTTATCTTTACGGTAATTTTGCAATACCCATAAGAATAACAAATAATTCGAGTTTAATGTGGAATGATGACCAAACCGGAACTGTTGATTACGACGGTGTTTCTAAAAGATCTACTTTTGGTATAGCATTAGGATTGGGGGCTAATTATTTTGTAAGTGATAATATTGCTTTAGAAGCAAATTTTAATCTTTTTAATATTAATTATTATCATATAAAAACTACAAATACTGACAATAACGGAGATGGAAATATTGACACCAATTCAGGATTCAATTTTAATCTTAATTCTAATAATTTATTTAATTTGGGTAACTTTAATGTAGGAATAAGAGTTTTCTTTTAATACGTTAAACATTAAAAATAATAAAGATTTCTAATTAATCATTATGGTTCTATCACTAATTTAGTGAACAATTAAAAGCTAAATATCCAAACCTTCCAGGTTTTAAAAACCTGGAAGGTTTAATAATTATCTTTGTTATGGTATTTTAATATTTTTATTCATAAAAAAATAAATCCTAAATATTTTAAGTTATCCATTAAAATAACAGTAGAACCATCATTTATTTTAAGCACTTTCAGTATTAAAAAAAGATATTACTGAAAGTGCTTTTTTTATAAATTATTCTTTTTTTAAGGTATCTTTTATTTTGCCAAATAAATCCTTTATACTTTTCACTTTAGCATATCCTATACTTTCAAGATTCAAATCTGTTGTTTTACCATTTTGCAAATGTAATTTTATGCTATACATACCAACCGCAATATCTTTAATATTTTTAATATCAACTTTGGTTTCCTCATTATTCCCTATCCAACAATAACTTACTGTTGAATTATCCGCTTGAACATAGAAATTCCTAAGTTTCAAATATTTAAAACCTAAATATAAAAACAAAGCACTCTGAAACAATATTAATAAATATACAATTTCTTTAATTGTAAATCCTCCATCGGTAGAAGGTGCATTATTTAAAAACAAAAAAAAACCAACTACTCCAAACAACAAAATACCCACCCCAAATAATATAAGCAGTATTACCACATACTTTTTAATATTGAATAAATAAATTCTTTCCATTATAAATAAAAATAATTCTACAAAACATTATTGGTAACCGAAAAACTAAAACAAATATGCCAATCCTATAGTAGTATGAATGGAATTAATCTTTACTTCACGAGAAATAACAGGTAATTTTCTATCATCATCATAAGCTATTTCTACATCATAATCGGTTTTTGTATGAAAATATTCTGCACCAAGTTTTATACTCCTGACTTTGACAGCAAATCTTTCCAAATCCTCTGTATCCCTTTAAAATCAAGGGGTGTTTTTTAAAAATGTCAAATTTGTAGTGCGAAAACTTTTTGGTTTTTTCATAAATTCTTTCATATTTTGCAATACATTTCATTATGTATATCAATGCTATTGAAGTGCTATATTTCTTTTAACTGATTAAATATCAACAACATGGCATTTTTACGAAAAGAAAAGAAAGGCAACTCAACTTATTTACGTATTGTAGAGAGTTATAGGTCAAAAGACGGTAAAAGTAAACATCGCACACTATACAATCTTGGTAAAGCGGAGAATTATACTACGGAAGCATTAAAGAAAATAGGAGCTGCACTTTACAAATTAGGTGGTGGCGATATAGAAGAATTAGAGAATACCAGTTTACACGAATTAGCTAGGTATAACTATGGTTTTCCACTGGTAGTTAAAAAACTGTTATCAATTTACCAGTTAGATAGTATGTTTACCCGTATCACAAAAAACAAAGGATTAGGCTTTAATTTAGCAGACATACTTATCTTATTGCTAAGCGAGCGTTTACACGATCCTGTGAGTAAATACGCAAGTTATACTAACCAACGAGATTATCTTGGACTTCCCCGTATTGAATTACAATGGATATATCGTAGTTTAGATTATTTGCACGATAATCAAGAACCCATAAAAAGATTAATTTACAGCAAAGGTCGTAATTTGTTTAACCAAAAACTTGATGTTATATTTTATGATGTAACTACATTTTACTTTGACAGTTCAAAAGAAGATGGTTTTCGAGAAAAAGGCTTTGGTAAAGATGGAAAAATAGGAAAAACCATTATTGTTTTTGGAATGTTAATTGACCAAAATAAACAACCCGTAGGGTATGAAGTATATCGTGGCAAACAATATGAAGGACATACATTTACCGATGCATTAAAACGTTTACAACAAAAGTATCAAATAGACAAAGTAATATGTGTTGCTGATACCGGAATGATGAATAGTAACAATATAAAAGAAGTAGAAGAATCCGATTTTGAATATATTTTTGGAGAACGCTTACGTAATATGGCGAGAGGGATACAAAATGAAATACTTGACCTTGATAAATATAAAACATTAAAGGTATCCGATATTACTGACGGAAAAGAAATATCCATTCAGTATTATATTACAGGCTACAAAGGCAAAAGGCTTATTAGCACCTACAGTGAAAAACGAGCAGCAAAAGACAAAGCCGAAAGAGAAGAGAAAATAGAACGAGCAAAACAGTTTATTGCTAATCCTTCTACGCTTGAAAAGAAGGCAAAAAACTTTTACCTGAAAAAAGATGGTAAAAACAGTTACTTATTAGATGATGAGAAGATACAACGTAGCAAGCGTTTCGATGGATTTATGACAATAGCAACCAATAACTATGAGCTTTCTCCGGAAGATGTATTGGGGGCTTATAAACAACTATATAAAATAGAACATTCATTTAGAACATTTAAAACTTTTCTTGAAACTCGACCAATGTTTCATTGGACTGAAAAACGAATAATGGGACACCTTGCTTTATGTTATATTTCGTTTACTTTACTAAATTACTTGCAATTGCAGCTATCCAAAAGAGCAACTCCTTTGTCAGAAATTCAAATAAGAGAAAGTCTTATAAAAATGCAAATGAGTTTAATAAAGCAAGACAATAAGCAATATTACTTACGTTCCAAAACAACAGATAATGCAAAACAAATACTCAAAACTTTGGCTATACGTGAGATACCTGATTTAATACCTCAAAAAGCAATAAGTCAGTATGTTTAACTAAAAAAATAAAATATGATACCATCGGCACCTTAGATGCTGAAATACAAGCATCTCTGACCAAGAACTCATCGTTGTGACAGAACGGTGTAGTGGGAAACGCATTTTTGTATAAACCTGTGTTTTAGAGAGATAGATTTATTTGCTATCAAAGTCAAGAAACAATACCAGTTGAACTTGAAAATAAATTAACATACATATCAAATGTTGATTTAGAAAAATTCCCTATTATATTACCATTCATTTTAAACCCTAACTTTTCTTTTTTTACGTAATATCAATATTAATCTTCTGTAATAGCTTATTCGTTTTGTTAGTAGTTTCGGTAGTATACCATTTCGAATTGATTTTAACTTTTTTA
>Ga0256846_1000252_pt1 | contig 22954 bp, 25 predicted proteins | sample TevniametaG_FD_189098 | JGI IMG/M metagenome (GOLD analysis project Ga0256846, IMG submission 189098) | Tube worm associated microbial communities from hydrothermal vent at the East Pacific Rise, Pacific Ocean - Tevnia | ecosystem: Host-associated > Annelida > Integument > Unclassified ...
TTTTAATATTAATCTAAAACTAATATGATAATTATGAATTTTACCATACCGAAAGAATGGGTAATTAACATAAGTTTTATTACCATTACATAAAACTAATTTCTTTTGCATAATCTAAATCCTAAATAAACATTGATATTATTCAATTAATGTTCTAGACATCAGACTAGTTTCTCCATCTTCTTTAATATTTTTGGATTTCCTAAATTATAGACAGGTATACCCCAATCATGAGCTAGTTTGATAGCAGTAGCAGTTCCGCCTACTATTTTACCTTTTGGTGTCCAACAGATAATGAAGTCTACTGGTTTTGATGTGCTGTCCTTACCAAGTATCTGGTAAGAATTACGAGCATGAAGTTTCTTTCCTCCTGGTGTTAGGTTATTCCAATGATTTTCATCAATAACACTTCGAGCTAATTTTATTCCTCTATCATCAATATCTGTAGTATGGGCGGAATGTTTAAGACCATTATATCCCCACCAAGGGATATAGATTTTCTTAGCCTCTGGTGGTAATGGAATTGCAAATGCACTATCAGCTCCATTTGCTCCTCCTGAGCGTAGAGTGTACCCTTCTCTATAGAGATACAAAGAAATCCTTTCCATCAAGTCTAAGACGCTCTCTGGTGTTTCTCTAGCGCCAATACCAGCATAATATTTCTTACGATCTTTACTGTATGTTACTGCATAGAATCTATTATCTAAATATTGATTTAGTATTGGTTTAACATCATTCCAACAGAGCTCTCCTGCTCCACATCCAGGTCTAGGAATTAGTACTTTTTTCCAATTATGCTGTATAGCAAGATTCCTCAGCTGTTGAGTTGATTTCTCTATAATGGATAATTGTGCTTTAGCCATCCATCCAGGGTATTTACGGCCAATCTTTATATCTCTAATATGAGATACTATATTACTACCATCATAAATTATTGTTTTGGGTTTGACAGGGAATGCTAATATTGCAGGGGTATTATCGGTTTCTTTTATTAATACTCCTACATTGTTACCATACGCATTCAGATGACTCCCCAAGCGATGAGGCATATGACTATAATAGTCTTGTATAGCTAGAGCAATACCTCGCCCCATAACGGCTTTACCGTCCTTTTTACGGAAACCGTTAGTAGTAATACAAAGTGCATTACAGCTAATATCAAAAATATTGTTATATAATTCACGCATATTAATTCTCTATTAGATTAAAAAAAAAAAGAACTCCCAAGAAAGTAGAGAGTTCTTTTTATTATTGGATTATATTAATCCATAATAACGAGCAAATGATTTACAAGTTGCAATAAGTAAATGGTGTACAAGTTCTTCAAGTTGTTTTCCATTATATACAGAACCATTAACAGCATAGATTCTTTGAGTAATCTCAGGAAGGATTCCATCATTCAAATGAAGAAATACTTCGAATTTCTCTGGATTATCAAAGTTGAAGATTTTAATTATTGCTTTATCTTCAATAGCGATTTCTTTTGTACAATTGAATTTAGATTCAACTAACCGATCATAAATACTAGTATAATCTGTAATCATAATAATTCTCCTACTGGATTAATGAAAGTGAGAGAAATCTCCCAAAGAAATGAAAAATACTATTTATAGAAAGAAGTAATAATTGTATTGCTAATTTCTATAATTTCTTTTTCCTTTTGTTCCTCAAGTTCTGTGAGGTCTGCTAATTCTTGATAAATTTTATTAAGAGCAATATTCGATATAGCAGCAAGTCTAGGGCTATAGTTAAGAAAATGTTCATAAACTTTAACTTTAGTCTCTAATTCTTCTTTACGTTTTAGTATTTCATATAATGTATTCATAATATTTTCTCTATTGAGTTATGGATTAATGAAAAGAAAGAAAAATCTTTCAAAGAAATGAAAAATGATAAGAATCACAGAAAGCTCTCAGAGGCTCTCAGAGACTCGATAATAGGTTTTGGTATATCAGAGTATAGGGAAAGAGAGAAAAGGGCTTAGAATCGATCTGAGAGCGATATTGAATATTATCTCATCCAATTGTTTATTATCTGTTTAAGCATTGTATTTGTTAGACCATCTAATAACATATTTTCACAAAGCTCTTCAACTGTTTTAATTTCTGGTTTCTGATATGTGTCAAGTAATACTTTCTTCCATTCTTTACTTTCTCTGCAAATGGTTAATACGTCATCCATATAGCTTGATTCTATTACCACAGCACCTTTACCTATTAGTAATCGACTATAACCATTACCAATAGAGAAATTATCATAATAACCTGATTTTTTAAGTTGAGGCATAATACGCTTGACTATACTTTCATGTAATCCTGTACCATCAGCTATTTTAGCATTACTGATTTTAGAACCTCCTCTGGGAGAGTAATTGTAAAGCCATTGCATAATAACAACAGCATGGGAACCTATTGTCTTAACAAGCTCTTTAGACTCTGCTTGACTAAGGTAATAGTGTGTATCCTTCTTCTTTGGTTTTTTCGCTTTAGTTAGCATTTCAGAACCTTTGGTTTGAAATATCTTTTTTGTTCCTATATAATCTATTTTCATCATCTACTCCTTCTAAGTGTTTGATTAGTAAAGAAAGTTCATGTGTGAACCACTTCTCTTAAATAGTTCACATATGAGCTGCTACAACTCTGAGAGTTTACCAGTAAACTGCTAAAATTGCAATATTTCTTTTAATAGTCATAGAGTTACAACGATTTTACGAAAATAACATAGCACTAATAGTTTAACACTATAAATGATTAGAGATGATAATTCTTAGTGTTAGAATTCCGTATAAGCTCATAGAGGGCTCTATAATTAAATTGGTATACTGACACATAGGGAGAGAGAGAACTTTTCTCTATGGGGCTTAGAATTCGATTTAGAATACTTTCCTTAATCGAGCCTGTGTGTAATTTATTTTATTATTCCGTATTGTCAACCCGTCCAAGTTATCGGTTCTGATTGTGAGCTAATCGCTCACATCAAACCGATAATTGGAGGGTAGCCTTCGGTGACAATACTCCATAATAAAATATAATTACACAGTCCCGATAAGGAAAGTAATGTATGGAGATAGAGATAGATTTATAAGACAAATTGATAATGCATGAGATCATATTCTAATGTTTTGAATCCATATCTTAGCATTATGTTTGCGAATTTTAAGGCTAGTTCAGGATTTCTTCCTAAGACAGTATTTTTAGGTTGACATCTGAAAGGATTACCTGATGAATTGATGTCTATTGCTATACCCCAAGAGTGAGCTGAAAGGTATCTTCCTCCTCTTACTCTACGGTAGTTATAACATCCAGCATATAAATTTAATCCTAATGTTTTAATCATATCAGGATAATGTTTAATGTGGTATAGAGCATCAGCTAAAGGTTTAGCTACTTTTTTATGGCATTTGATACGAGTGATATTAGATTTAGTATTCCAAGCTAATACCATAGGGTATGGAACCTTAATTTCTGTTAAGAGACGGCTATTTCTTATTGGTTTACCATATTTACGTTTAATATCTTCAGTGGTATTGTGACATAAGAATTTAGGATTAACTCTATTGTTTTTAATAAAATAGTCTGACATTGTATTCTCCTTACTTTAAATTATCTCATCCAATTGTCTATTATGATTGATCCTCCTACTCCTCTACCTTTATTGACATATAGTCTATAGTTGATTTCAGGAGGTTTCTTACGTTTGTCTACAACTTTGTCTAAGTGTAAATGTTCATAAGCATTTCTTACTAGACTTGGATTATCTTTGAATATACTGGAACTTCCCACAAAGTCATGTGGATGACCTACTATAATTACAGTGCATTTAAAGTTTCTAGCAATGTCATTAATTCGGTTTGTGAATTTCTCTTGAATATCAACTTCATTTAAATCTAGTATTTCTTTTGTTCGTTGATAGGTGTCTATGACAATTACTTCATCTGCTAAATCTGTGTATTTCTTTTCAATGAAATTGACTAAGACATCTTCATCAATAATTTCACCAGTTAGCATAAATTTAGATAAGGTAGCATCGTGATCTAAATTAAAGAGAATTGGTTTAACATTATTAGAGTTTAAGAATTTTAATAGAGAGTAGCTCTTACCCGTCCCAGGGAGCCCTGTGAACAGTGTTACTTCATTTTGGGGTATTAGGTTAGCGATTCGCTTAGGGAACTTGAGTGAAATTGGCATAATAGGTTTTAGCCTCATAACTGTTACCTTTATTGTAGGATTAAGTTGATGACCCTTTCAAATTATTCTTTCTACTTGGATCAAATAACAGGTATATACAACATATATCCTCTTGGTAAAGAGGATATATGTTTTATAAAAGTTAGTCAACTACTTTTTTTGAGCTTCTTAATATGTATGTTTTTTACTCTGTTTAACTATTAAGATTTAGCAGATAGCATATTTGTTAGGATATGCTTTTAACCAATTAGCTACTTTAGATTTTGTTGAATGTAATAGACGTTTACCTCCTAATTGTTCAAAGATAGATTGTAGTACTTGTTCTTCATTTACTTGAATTAAGCATTCAGTGAATAGCTCTCTAAGGGTTCCTATATCGTTAGGATGGGCAAGGAAGCAGTCGTGGACTGTAAGGATTGGGATACCTCTAGCATGTGCTTTACGAATCATTAGACGATTGATGTATGCATCAATTGATTGAATGATGGATGCAGCTAATGGGATGTAGTACTCAGAAGCTCCATATTCACGGAATTTGAAGAGTAATGTTGCTTTTATTTCTATACAGTCAAGTTCTATTTCAGTGTTCTCGTAAGCTCTGATAATGCTGTAATGACCATCAGGAAGATACCAAGAGAATGTTTCTGCTTTGGTATCCCAAAGGGCATTAATCTTTTCTAAAGTTTTTTGTCCACTAGGGATAGTAGTATCTCTAGCTTCACAATAGATTTTTCTTTCTTTTTCATCAGGAAAGACTTCTTTAATTTTAGCTTTAGAGTTGTAGAATTCAGGCATTACAATATGTTTCATTTTCTCACGATCAATGGTGTTATTACATGCATCTGAGATAGCTTGATAGATGTCATATCGTTTATCTTCGTTGGGATAAGCTAGAACATTAGAGTTTATCATTCCAACGAAATCACCAGTTGATAGGGATATGATTTGAGCTGCTGAGCAGGTAGCATCTAATCCAATGAGAACTCCAGTAGGTTTACTATCGTTAATGAGATTTTCAAGAGCTTCTAGTGAATTATGATAGAGTTTAGGTTTATCAATATCTTTATCAGAAGGAGTTTCTGAGAAGTGATAGAGTCCTTGGACTAGTCTCATATCCCAAGTAGATTTATCGCCTTTATATGGGCTCTGAGGGTCGATATTGAGGGTATTAAGTGGGAATAATCCAAATGCTATTTCATTGATATTGGATTTATACCAATTATGGATTTTAGTATTTAGTTCAAAAGAGCAATTACCATAGTGAGTAGCTAAATCCATAATGAGGTATTTGACTCCATCATTACTAAGCATTCTTTTATTGTGGAGTTCTATAAATTGCTTATCAGTTTGATAATTGAAGACAGTTGCTAATGGGTATAAACGACCTCTGGAATCGTATCCACAGTTCATGTAGATAGGGTGGTTACCTATATTAGAGACAAATTCTTTCATACGTTTTTGGAGTAATTGTTGATTAGCAATTTCTAGACGGAATTGGGATTGATCTTTAATGTATCCAGCAGCATTACGTCTTGATATGAAATTCTTTGCAGGTGTATTGATGTATTCTTGTACTCTTTTTCTATTGAGAGTTAAAGGAATTTGTCTCTGGATGTTTAATACATCTAGAGAGATAGGTTTAGAGTGTTGGATAGATTTACCAATTAGACAAGTTCTATCAATAGTGAGATAACCTGCAGAGTAGTTATTGACTATTTTATTAGGTAGAACTGTCATAGGATAAGAAATTGGTATAATACCTTCAAGATTAATTAGTGATCTTTTATAGGCATGAACTCTCACATAATCTATTCCAGATTGTCCTGGAATAGATTCAAATTCAAAAGTTTCTTCTGAGAGTTTATAAAGCCATTCTTCTGAGAGTTCTAGGTAGTCACTAATGTTATCAGAATAGTGCGGCATTCCTTTTTCTAGGAGCTTAGAGAAGAGTTGAATGCTAGTTTGATAGTTAGTCATAGTTCCTATGAGAAGGGATTTGAGTACATGGTTCATGATAAGTAATTGGTCATTGTGGTCAGATATTCCTAAGGAGAGAAAGATAGGTTTAACTTTCTCAATTTCTCTTTCTATGTTGTAGTTGGCGTCTACTGTGAAGAATTGATCTTCAGCTCGATACTGTTTTTCAATGGTTAATTGATACTGTTTATTTTTCAACATAATGAAAACCTCTTATTTCAAGATAGTAGAGTAAAATATAGTATTTCGTGTTTTAGTGGACTCTGACTGAAAAATAGTCAGAAATTGAGGGGAATTTAATCTCCAGGACGGACGAAGTCCGATGGAAAATGATTGAATTTTAAGGAGTTATGGGTAAGTTTTAGTTTTTTATTTTTATTTGTAACGGACTTTATTTGTGGTGTGGTTGCTTTTGTTAGGAGTTAAGAAATTTAATAGAAATTTATAAAATAGTAAAAAAGATAAAATAGTAAAAAAGATAAAGATGAAGAATATTTCTATTCTTCATCTCATCTTTGCTAATTGCTAATTGCTAATTGCTAATTATAAACCTCCTCCTGCTCTGATTTCTTCTTCGTACTCTGCATTTAGATCAAAGTCATTGAGTCTACAGGCTACAATCTTATAGACTGTAAGGTGTTCTTGTATGATTCTTTGATCTCGTCTCCAATCTAAATCACCTGTTCGTAATGCTTGACGTACTTCTTCGAGTTTATCCTCGAACATATCGTATATATCCATATCAGCACCTTTCTTCTTGTTAATGGCAATGCCATTACTAGGAGTAGTCTTAACGAGTGCATTACAGTTCTCGACTAGTTCCTCTCCAGTGATTTCACCTCTAACTGCTTTAGCGAATTCACCTTCAACTTCATCTGCTGCCATGAAGCTAATGTTTACAAAACCAATAGTGTTAGGGTATTCGCTATTGTTGTTACGATTTCTACTTCTTCCTCTAGCCATTGTATTAATCCTCAATTATTAAGTTATTAAAGTTTACCTTTAGCTCTAGTGTTAGTGTTAGTGTTAGAGCTAGTAATATGATTGATGTGATTGACATGATTCTTTCTTCCAGTATTTCCAAGAGTTCTACGAATATCATCCGCTGTCACTCCATCTGGAAGGTTCTCAGGATCACTAATGTATAGTTCACCTAAATGTGGATCACTTCTGTAGATTGCTACAATCTCCATAATGTAATCAGCTTTAGTCTCAATTCTAGCTCTACTTTCATAGTGTTCTGCTTTGAAATTGACTACATTAAGAGTAGTTTCGACTGCATCCATAGCATGATCACATTCATCTAATCCTCGATTTACTAATCGAATACTTTTGACTGTAGCATTACAAGTTTCTTCAGTTATGGTAGTAAGACTTTTGAATATTGTTGATAATAAGCTCATGATTTATTCTCCCTAGCTTTAGTTTCTTCAGTAAGCTCTTCAGCAAGCTCTGCTCTAAGAGCTTCAACTAACTGAGCTTGTTTCTCTAATGCTGCTTGTGCTTCGGCTAATTTAGCTTTCACAATAGCTTTACTGAAAAGTTGACTGGCATAGTCAATTACACTATCAATCTCGACTAATAAGTTAAGAAATGTTTCTTCATTTAATCCATGTGTATCTGTTGGAAGATAAGGATCATCATTCATATCATTATTCTTCTCAGCAATCTTCAGATTAAGCATATGCTTCAATAACTCTATTGCATCTGCCTTTCTAGCACTTCTTTGAAGTGATTCAAGGTTAGTCTTAATATCGTTACAGTAAGCAATATTGTCATCAGTATTGATACTATTGGATTCAGATTTAGTGCTAGTTTCAGTGTTATTAATAGTGTTATTAACAGTTTTGCCTATAAGGCTTTTACTTGAAAATATAGAAGGCATAATATAGTTCTCACTTAATTTTACTAATGTACTAATGTACTAATGTACTAATGTATATTGGACGTACGCATTATCTATGCGTTATCCACTCACCCCTGAATAGGGTCAAATCCCCCTCAATCCTCATATCAGCTCTCAGCTCTCAGTTCCCGTATAAGAGGCATACACTCTCTCCCTTACTCATTACCTATGTATGAGTCATACAAAGCCTGTATGAGCTATACAGACTCATACAGACTCATACAGACTCATATGAGTCTCCTTTCGTATTTCTATTTGCATAGGGGGGAGAGTATCTTTACTTTTGTAAATCGAGAACTAAAAGTCTACTTTTTCAAATAGTAGAGATTTCCCTATAAGGGACAAACTATGAACCCCCCTAAAAATATAATATAATAATAATTTTAAGGAAAATAAAATGAAGCCAAAAAGACATAGAACTAAACAATTAAAGCATTTAGTAAGTAATGATAATTTTGATTATTTTGTGAGTAAAACAGGGTATGTTGTGAGGTATTCTAGAATTACTGGACACAAGAATATTTATGAAGGGTATCTTGATAGTTATACAGGATATGTCGTGGTATCCATACTTGGGAAGAAGTATAGGATGCATCGTATAGTTGCTGAGGCATGGATTCCTAACCCAAATAATTTGGAAACTATTGACCATATTAATGGAGATAAGACTAATAATCATATTAGTAATCTGAGATGGATGACTAGAGCTGATAATACTAAAGCAACTCCTAAGAAGTTTCATAAAGCGGGCAATGCACCTAAACCAATCAAAGTAAATGGTAAACAGTATGCTTCTATTAGTGAAGCTGCTAGGTTCATACAATTTGATTCAGGTAGAGGTTCTTATTTTTCTATAAGAAAAGAGTTGAGAAGATTTCTTCAAGGCAAAAGACCTTCTTGGCGTATGTATGGAAAATATGATATTAAAATTTAAAAAATTCTGTATATTTGGGAAGTTGACATAATATTATTATTATGTTATTTCAAAATAATATTATTAAGGTAAATAATATGAGTAGACTTATAAATATTGATGATCAATTAATAGCATTAGAGAATCGTAAAGTACCAAAGAGTGAAGCTTATAACGAGGAAAAACCTACTTTTACTAAAGAGGAATTAAGGAGAGTTTTACCTCCTGGATTTAGTACTAATGTTACTAATGCTACTGTTCAGTATATTAATAAAATAATTGAAGATAGTGAAGTAAAGGATAGTTATAAACAAAATTTTGCTTATTATGCCAATGTATTGACTGATCCTAGATTTAGATTAAGTCAGTATGTTGTAGCTATACAATATGTTAGTTTTAGAGCTTTGGGTTATAGTATTAGTAGAGCTTGGCAAGCTGTATTCCCTGAAAAAGTAAAAGCATTATTAGCTAAAGGAGCAAGTAATAATACGATTTATAATCATGCTAAAAGTTTTCATAATACTTTATTAGTTACTAAGATTACTGCTCAGATTATGGTTCCTACTTGGATTCTAAATCAGCATCATTACCAAGATGCTATTAATAGACAAGTATGGTTGATGCATAATGCTAAATCTGAGAATGTTCAGACCCAAGCAGCTAAATGTCTAATTGATGCTCTTACTAAACCAGAAGTAGCAGAAATTGAGATTACTCATAATGTAGGGACAAAGAAGGATTCTGCTATTGAAGTTTACAAGAGAGAAGCTAAAAAATTAGCTAAAGCTCAATTAGAAGCTATTAAGAATGGAGTTACTTTAGAAGTTATAGCAGAAAGTAAATTACAACCAAAAGAGATTAGTAATAATGATTAGTCGCAATACAAATAAAATATTGGGTTGTAAAACTGGTAATCTAGATTTATGTGTATTTAAAGGAGATAGTTTTAATGAAGAAATTAATTGGATTAGAAATGTTAATAATAAAGAGGTTCCAGTTAAACTCAGAGGTTATTCTGCTACTATGGATTTTATTTCTGCACATAATAGCAGAAATGAGTTAGTATTAAGATTAGAAAGTCCTACAGGAATTTATTTGGATGATGATAAAATTATAATTAATATTCCATTTCAAGTAATAGAAAATTTTAATTGGGTTAAAAGTAATTACAGGTTAATTATGACTAGCCCTCAAGGTATAAAACAAACAATATTGAGAGGTAGATTTATTATTAATGGAGTATTTCCTGGATGTTGTTAATAGGGGTGATGTATGACTAATTGTAGTAATCTAAGTAAAGTAACATTTAGAGATAGTAGTACTATTATCGCAGAGTGTAGTGATAATAGTACTACTAATATTGGTTTAGACTGTAATAATTGTAGATTTACTTTTGTAGCTGAAAGTTTAGCTTTAGTATGGGTTATAGTACATCCTCTTAATTCTTATCCTTCTATTACTGTATTAGATGAAAATGATGAAGTAATAGAAGCTGGTAAAAAGTATATTTCTCCTTCTCGTATAGAAATTCATTTCTCAACTCCTTACAAAGGTAAGGTTCTTTTAAACTAAGGGAATAATATTATGGCAATTCCAAAGTATGTCAATCATATTGACATGAATACAAATGAGATTCGTAATGTATCTCTGGAAACAACAGGAACACTTCCTGCGAGTCCTTTTAATACTCAGCATACTGTTGATACCAGCGGAACTTCAGATATTTTTAAAATCTATCTGAATGGCACTTGGAACTCTATCCTATTGGGAGATTCTACTACTGGTACTGGATTAACAGATATAGATGTTACAGGCACTCCTGCTCTTTCTAAGAGCCTTGCTGGTTCTGTTATTACTCTTAATATAGCGAATGCAGATAGCACGAATCCAGGGCTTCTGACATCTTCTGACTATGATTTATTGAATGGTGCTACTGCTACAGCAGGGAATAATACTTTAGCTCTTAGAGATGGTTCTGGTGGTATTGTGTTTACTACTATTCAATTAACATCAGGTACAATTAGTACAGCTCCTGCTAATAATACTGATATTGTTAATAAGCAATATGTGGATAGTGCTGTATCATCTGGTAGTGCAGCTATTAATGATTTTGATGCTAGTGGTAATCCAGATTATCCAGCAGCTAATAAAGGTGATATTTATCATGTTACTGTTGCTGGTACTGTAGGTGATAGTGCAGGTGGTGGAGCAAATGGAGAAATCTTAGAAGTAGGTGATATGCTGAAAGCTAAGGTTAATACTTCAGGAGGAGACCAAGCTACTGTAGGAAATGACTGGATTATTTTGCAGAATAATATTGGTCAAGCTTCTACTACTGTTACAGGTTATTCTAGATTCGCTACACAAGCAGAAGTTAATGCAGGTGTCTTAACTGATGTAGCAGTATCTCCAGCTACTATGGCAGCTTCTAGTTCAGGTACTAGTACTGGATTAATTGGTGATGGTTCCACAACTGATATTGTTTATACTCATAATCTTAATAATCAGTATGTAGTAGTTCAAGTATATGATGCAGCAACTAATAGTAAAATTAATTGTGGAGTTGAATTGACTAGTTCCACTACTTGTACTCTTAATTTCTCTACTGCCCCTGCTACCAATGAATTTAGAGTAGTTGTTAATGGCTAATCCATATTATTAAGGAGATTTTTCATGTCTAGGTTTTATCATCCAATAGTCCATGTAAAACTAACTACTGTACAAAGAGATGCTCTTACAGCAGAACTAGGCATGGAAATCTGGAACACTGATACTAATCAGCAAGAATATTATGATGGTACTGCTTGGGTTACTTCTAGCGGAGGAAGTAGCGGTGCTACTACTATTACGGAATTAACAGATACTCCTAGTAATTATGGTACAGCAGGACAAGTATTGTCTGTTAATAATACTACTGATGGTTTTGTTTATTCTAATCTAAGTACTACACCAGCAGATATTAAGAATGGATTAATGGTATTTGTACCAGGGACAGTTCCTATTGATACAAAACTCGCATTAACTGTAGCAGAGGTTCAAATAGATTTTGCTACTAATACACCTCAGAGTGTAGCTAAAGCAATAATAGCTCCTACGAGTGCTGTATCCTTCGATATAAGGACGATTGTAGGCGGTACTGATAGTTCTATAGGGAATATTGATTTCGCTGCTAATACGGACACAGGAACGTTTACAGTAACACAAACTAGTGCCGCAGTAGGTGATATAATTTATATTATGTCTCCTAGTGATGTATTTGGTATAACTGATCTTTTTATCAATCTCATAGGAAGTAGTATATACCCAGCATATTAAGGATTATTATGAGAAACAGATTCAAAAATAGTATTACTCATTTTTATGAAATCAATACTGGGAATGTTCAATTTACAATAGGTGAAGTAGGATCAAGTTATAATAAACTTAATTTCACTGTTTATAGCCCAAATAGTAGTACTGTAGATGTTACAGATTCCCATGGTGTTAAAACCACTTATACTGTCACTAGTAATAATAAAATCGATATTAACGCTGATGCTCATTTGCTTAATAGTATTATTACTGTTGAAGCTATTCAAATGAGTAGGTTTACTATTAATACTATAAATGATTACAGTAAAGTCTCTAAAATAGAAATATTTGAGCAAGGAGCTTTAACATCATTAGAGGATATGGCTAATGGTAGTAATCTATTAACTGAATTCGTTTCTGTTGATCTTCCTAATGTTACTAATATGAATTCGGCATTAAGAGATACAGCTATTACTTCATTTCCTGATATTGACGTATCAGGAGTTACTGATGTAGGCAGTATGTTTTATGGTTGTTCTGAATTAACAGCTATAAATGCTAATTTTAGTAATGTTACTGTAAATTCATCAGGATGGACGTATGGAGCTAATAAATTAAAATGTATAACTGGGATTACAACTTATAATACTACTCAAACTACAGGCATTGCCATGTTTGATTCTAATGTATTAGTTACTCCTACTGAATATGAAAAAGATCAATTAATTAATAATCCAGATGGTTATTCTTATACTAAACCAGCATATTTGGATAATTGTAGTTTTGGTATATTTGAAATTAATTTAATAAAAGCTAATTCGACTAATAATATAGACATTAGAGTTTATGGGTTAGATGATAATATAAGTTGTACAGTAATCGATACTACTGGAAATAGTACAACTTATACTTATACAGGAACATTTCTTAATATTACTGGAATAGATGTATCTGGAGCTAGTGATACTATTAATATTACTATGCCTAATATTAATAGAATTATTTTATTAAATAATAATGTAAAAGAAGCTCATATAGTCAATGAAGGGACATTAAAAGATCTTAGTGGTTTTAATAATAATTATGGATATAATTTTGATACATTTACATCAGTAACTTTACACTATGTAGATACTGTTGTTAATATGTTTAGGAATAATAAAGGTTTATCCGCTATTCCTAGACTGGAGATACCATTTTGTAGAAATTATCAAAGTTTTTTAGAAGGTAGTGGTATTAATTCATTTCCTACTGATTGGCAATTCAATGTTGCTACTAATTTCTCTAAAATGTTTTATGGTTGTTCTTCATTAACAACACTTCCTCAATTAGATTTTCTTAAAGGTACTAATTTTAACAGTACTTTTCATAATTGCTCATCATTAACAGATATTGCTGGAATTACTTTTTCTACAGATACATCAGACACAGTAAATCTTAGTAATATTTGGTATGGTTGTTCTAGTTTGGATAATTTACCAAATATTGATGTTAGCCGAGCTACTACTATGTACAGATCATTCTATAATTGTAGTAGTCTAACTTATATCCATGGACTAGGGACATCAGGAAATGTAACTGATTTTTATAATACATTCAGTGGTTGTACTAATCTTGTATGCTTAGATGCCATGGATGGTAGTAGTTCACAAACAAGTAATGATCCAGCTAATGTATTCAATAATTGTACTTCATTGATAGCTCCTAATTCTACAGAGCAAGTAGACATCATTGATAATAACATTAACTGGACTAATCCTAATTCATGTCCATAGGAATAGAATATGAGTGAATTAAATGATAGTGGTAATAAACAACTTACCCAATTGGAAAGAGATCAAATACCAATAGAAGATAAAAATCTTGACGGTATTATCATTTTTAATAAAACCACTAATCAATTAGAAAGGTTAAGGGATAGAGCATGGCATCCATTAATAGGGGATAGTGCAAGTTTTCTAGGACTCTCGGATACACCTAACAAATATGTGGGAAGTCATGGCAAGATTGTAAGGGTAAACGCTACAGAGACAGCATTAGAATTTTATGACCCTACGACAGCTACTAACACTTTTAGTATACAAGTTGGTAATAGTTCTGATTACAATTTTGATATAGCTCATCCATTAAATGTAAAGGATGTTCAAGTAGCCATTATCGAAACTAGTACAGGAGACAAAGTACAGGCTGGAATTAATATTATATCAGTTGGGTTAATTAACGTAGCTTTTAGTATTCCTCCTAATGTAAATGAATATACTGTTATTATTACAAAATAAGGAGAGAGTTAATGAATCATCAGAATTTTGCACCTCATCTTAGTACAGTACAAAGAAATAGTTTATCTAATCAAATTAGAGATGGATTTCTAATATTTCATCTCGAAGAAGATCAATTTGAGCAATGGGATGCATCCACTAGAACTTGGCTTCCAATGTTTGGAGCTAATAATATTTCTACCGTATTAGATGGTAATACAGGAGGTTCTTCTGGAAGTTGTGATTGTAGTGAATATGATTTTTTTATAGCAGGTTCTGTTTCTGTACCTGTAAACCAAACAGAAGCAATACAAGATTGGAATAATTGTTAAATTATAAAGGAGAACACAATGGCAGCCTTTGCAGGTAAGTCTTGGTTTAGAAATAATATTCAACCATATCTTTGCATTATTAAAAGTGAGATCGCATCATTAGCGAGTGTCACAGGGCAATATGCAGGTAAAGGGGACACATATTCTGGATTACCTACACTAGATGGAGATGGTACAGAATTAGAAGCAGGAGATTGGTGTATTCTTACTACTGCAGATGTAGGGACAGGAACAGAAACTGACCCTCAATATCCAGCAGGGATTTATGTCAGAAATGCTACTAATGAAAATTGGGAATTGGTTCAAGAAAATTCAAATATTGGAGAAATCTTAGAATCAATTATTGCAACAGCAGCAGAAGTTGATGCTGGTACCGCAACAGATAAGGTTGCCAGTGTACAACAGTTAGCGGCTAAATACGCTAAATTAAATGGAGTAGATACTGAGTTATTTAGTGTAGCAGCAGGTAATGTAGATACGAATGAAGCTCTAAATGCTAATCAATTCAATTCTACGCCCATTACAGCAGAGGAAGCAGCTTCCGACTGGGATGCATTAACATGTAGCTCAGGAGGCTCAGGAGGAGGCTCTGGAGGCGGTATAGACTAATATCCTATAATGATAGGAGCATTACTTTTTTCAGGGGACAGGACAAAAGATTACGAAGCAGATATGAGGTGTCAAGTAGTCTAGTATAGGAACTAGCGTAGCGGTTCCTATACGGCTACTTGACACCGAATAGATGCGAGTAAACTCTTTTGTCCTCTGAAAAAAGCAGTTGGCGAATATCATCTAGTGATGATATAGTAAATAAGTTAGTAAGGACTTCTTGTACTCAGTGGGTCGTAAAACTCAAATTCGTTGTTCACCGAAAGTAGGAAACTACCTGATAGGCTAGGAAGAAGCTCAATTTGCGAAGAGTGAAGCATCTAGTAAAACGGTCAAATGTGGGACGACATCAAGCTGAAACTGCAATACGGCACTATCCTTGCAGAGATGCTACTTAGAGAACTCTGCTGAATATTGGCTCTGAGTCTATAGCCTATAAAGCTATAAGAGCAAACAAAACCAAAGATAATACTAACGAATTACAAAGTAGCGTTGAGATACAAGATATTAGTTATCTTAGTGTCTATGACCTTGCTATGCCTAAATTAAGATGAACTAAAAAATTTAACAAATAGTTCACTGATACTTAAGGATCAAATATGACTGAGTTTCAAGGAAAAGATTGGTTTAGGGCAAATATAGCTCCTTATTTGCAAGAAATAAAAAATGAGATTTGTACATTAAAATATCCACCTATAGTTATTGAATATACTCCCCGTATTGTTAGTGTAGAAACTTGGACAACTATTCATGTTGTAGGGGAATTCTTTACCCCAGATATTGAAATTCTTTGCCAAACTGGGGAAGTTTCAGATATTAAATTTATTAATGGAAATAAATTATTATTTAGATTTAAAACTGCAGTAAGCCAAATTCATGAATTGATTTTTAAAACTTCAGGAGGAGAAACTACTATAAAAATTAGTAGTAATGATGTTTCATGGATTGATTTAAGAGAAGGTTCATTTACTGAATTTACAGTAAAAAATAAACCAGGAACTAATATTACTTATGATTCTGAAGGATTAATATCAGATGGTACTTTATGGGAGAATTGGTACAAAATAACATCTCATAAATGGAAAAGAAAGACTCCTAAACGAGTTTCTATTGTAATGAAAGGGAATAGAAGCACTCATATGGTAGGAATATTAGGCTCTGATCACAGGGAAGATTATGAATATCAATATGCCGAAGGAGAAGTTTGGTTATATTTTAAAAAAGAAAAATTAGTAGGATTCTACGGTACTAAAAAGAATCATGCTATACATGAAGATTATAGTATTCCTGATAATGTTGTTATTAATAGTCCCTATTATAAATACATAGTAGAAGATAATGCAGTTCCAGGTAGTAATTATTATATCTATGAATTAGAGAATTTAGATAATTTAGAGGATACAAGTAATCTTCTTTATTCTGGTAAGATTAGTAAACTTTTTACTTGTAATAGTAAAATATTATATGTTGGAGCTCTAACAGCATATGATAAGCAACGGATGGTTGCTTTTAAGATAGAAGATATGAGCTAATTTTATAAAGGAGTAAAAAATGGCATCCAAAGATGTTGTCAAAGAATTACAATCTGTAGTGGAATCTTGTTTAGTTGAACGAATTAAACAAGGTTTTGATGCAAATGCAGCATTAACTATTGATATTGCTAAACAAGTTGCAGAGCAAATTGAAAAACGGGCTACTGAATATACTGATCAAGAAGTAGAAAAAATAGCAAATTTAATTGGAGGTTCTGATTTAAAACCTCTAATTGATTTATTACATACTATTCGAGATTTACTCGATGGTAATGAAAATACATCAGATGGATTTGATGTATTTAATAAATTATTAGCAGATATTGCAGATAATAAACAGACATTAATTAATCACACTACTAGTATTGGATTAATTAAAGCTACACTTGAGAAATACGATGCGACTCTTTCTGATCATGAGAATCGTATTAAAGCTCTTGAAGAAGCTGCTAAGCAAGGGATTGATTGTGAAGCGTGTCAAGATAGCCTTCTAGAGGCTGTCAGTGCCGCTATGGAAGCCGCTAATAAGGCTGCTAGTAAAACCCTTAAGAAGTATATGACGAGCGCTAGTAAGGCTCTCAGTGAAGGATTTGCAGATATGCTTGACCCAGTTGAATTGATTGGTTCTGTACGGATTACTAAGAAGAATATTGCAAAATTTAAAGCACATACTTCTAGTAAGCGAGCAAAGAAACTTCAAATTAAAGTAGTTGATACAAATGCTGTAGAAACTTTTAAATTAAAGAAAGATGGTTCAGTAACAGGGAAGTTACAAGGAACATTTGAGAATGTTCTAGTAAATCCAATTGAAATGTCTTTATTGGACGGAGAAGGTAATACAGTAGGAGAAGTTCTATCAGTTATTCCAAAGTATCCTAAAGGAACTGTGGTTGTAGAAGAAGCTCCAACTAAAACTACTGATACTCCTATAGAACCAGAAGGTGATGTAGATATAACTCCAAATGATCCAGTTTAATTAAATTGGATTTCGAGGGCTAGAAATAGCCCTTTTTTTATAGAGAGATTACAAGATTACAAATGAATATCAGTAATATTTCAGATGAACTATTAGCTCTTATAATAGGAGCTATGGGAGGAATTGCAGGATATTTTGTATCAAATGGTAAAGGTTGGAGACTTTTTATAGCATCTGCTTTTGTAGGTGGATTTGCCGCTTATACGATACCTCCTATTATTGCTGCAACACTTTTATATGTGACAGGAGAAGATATTATGGGAGGATTAATGAATGAATCTAGAGGGGTAATAGGAGCTATTAGCTGGGAATTAATACGATCAGGAAAAGAGACATTGCCAAATTTCTTTGAAAATTTAAAAAATAAATTGAACAAAAGAAAATGTGAAGAAAGCAAAAAATAAGAGAGTAATATTATGAGTAGTTCTCAAGTAAAATTTAAAGTACCTGTAGGATTAATTGAACTTACTCAAGCTCAAAGAGATGCATTACCTGTAAAAAAACGAGGAATGCATATATGGAATATAGATGCTAATAGAGTTGAAACTTATGATGGTACTAAATGGATTGGTAATGAACTTTCTAATAATAATTCAGGGCTATTCATGTTCATTAATGGAGGTATCCCTACTAATAGCAGAATAGCTTTACAGATACAAGATGTAAGGACTTTATTTACGAAAGAATTACCAAATAGTAGAGCATATTGTGTTTCTCCTCCTACGCAAAATACTACATTTAATATTTTTAAAGAAACCAATAATAATTATGGTGTAGCAACTAATATAGGACAAATAACTTTTGCTGCTAATGCTAATAATGGAGTATTTTCATTTCCTAATGACGAAATAATACAACAATTCGATATGATTTATGTCGTATCTCCTAACAATACTTTCACTATGGAAGATTTGTTTATTAATATGTTTGGATTGAGGTTATAATGCCAGCTAATAGGAGATTGAATAGAATATTATTAGATGTAGGGACACCAGTCCCTATAGCTTTGCCCGATAATTACGTCGTATTCGGGTATTATGGCAGTATGGAACTTTTATTCACTACTCCTATAACTACTACTGATATTACATGGGAGCAAATTGATGGAGCTCCTGTGACCTATAATACTCCTATTACAGGAGTTACTAAAATAGAGTTCACTACTTCTGAATTAATAAAAAAGAAGTGGAGAGTTTATACTAATAAAGGTAGGGCATTTGAAAGACAAGCAGAAGGTTGGTTCTTACATTATCCAGTAGAATATCTTAATCCAAGAAAAGGAAATTCTTCCATACTTGACTATCCTGATTTATTGCTGAATTACAAGTATGTCAAAGGATTGTTTACTAAAACAGAATCTCAATCATTTGGATTATCTGCAATAACTTCCATTAATAAGAGTGGATTACTCAATGCAGCATTTAATAGTCAAGAATTAGTGGATTCTGTCTTCTATATGAAGCTGTATAAGCGTGTAAATGGCTCTTGGGTACTAGACTATACAATTCCTTATTACACGCATCAGATGCCAATACAGGACGATACAGACTATAAAATAGTAGTAGCTTATAGTGATAAAGGGAGATATATTGAAAAAGTTCAGACAGTATTACTAGCATCTCCACACTATAGAAAAAATTATATTATTGATGTTAAAACTAGTAATTTTTGTAATTCTACAAATATTGTAGATTATAGTGGAACATTACAAGATTATAATAATAAAATTATAATAGAAAATGTTATTAAAAAGATTGCTAATTCTACGAATATTATAAATTATACAACTCAATTACAAACAATAGGAGCTAATAATTTATTAATAGATGATTTATCTCCAATAAGAAATAATAGCACTATTATGCAAAATTATACTGTTACACTACAAACATCCACAGGAGTCATATAATGTATACTAAAGGAATATTAATACTAAAGTGTACAGATATAGTTACAGGTAAAATAAGAACTGAAACTATTAGTAATGTTCTTACTAGATTTAATATAAATTTAGCTGATGTAATAAAACCTGCTACTGGAGGTTGGTGGAATGAGAGGTATATGCATTTTACAGATGTTAAAATAACTCCAGGGAATAAAGATGTTACTAAATTAATATCTGATCATGTAGAGGATAGTAAAGGATTACAAAGATTTCCTATATTGGATGCTTTTAATGATTTTTATCAAGAGATAACTTCAACATTTTTATCTACTGGCTCAGTAGAAACTATTAATACTATTTTTGTTAGTGATAGTAATTCAAGTAGTAATAATAATAGTTTTGATAAAAATGTTTATAGTTATGCATCTCTAGTAACTCCTTTTAATAAAGGAGCGAATGAAGTATTACAAATAACATATCGTTATTCTATTGATACAAATACGATAGGGTATGATGATAGATTAAGAGTAGTGAGAGATTTTATTTTAGCTGGAGCAGCAAGTTGTGCTTCTAATCACAATTATTTTAATCAAACAAAATTATCTACTGTTCCTTATAATTTTTATCCTCAGTATCTATGGATTAATGATGGAAATGAGCTTATTACATTTACTGGAACAGATACAAGGATTGCTAATAATCCTAAAGTTAATGCTAATTTCGTTTTAACAAAACCAGATTTAACAGGCAAAGTATTAAGAACTACTTGTTTAGTTTCTAATGATAATTCAGTTTTTCCTTCTATTAGCAATGGGATTAACACTATTGCTCCAATAGTGGTAGATAATAATAATCAAATAAAATTCTTTTTATCTCCTTTATTAAATCATACTAATAATACAACGATCATTTATGAAGATTTTAATAATCTTGCTACTGGATTAGGGTATCCATTAGTAAGAATGAGTAATCCTTTTAATGAATACCCAGAAGCTCGTAGTACAGCATATTTTATTCATATTACTAAAACTGGTAATAAAGGAGTAGCTCGATATGTGTATCATATCGAACCAGTAATAGAAGAGTTCTCTGAATTGGGTTGTTGTTTTGGTAAACATCCAATGCAATATGTGCTATCTGGTACTCACAGCACTAGCAGAGCAGGACAAACAGGAGACCTATACACAAACATAGATTATCCTTCAAAGACTGGTACAACGTCTCTGAGTTGTTATAAACAATTAGTAACTTCTGAAAGTTATTCTTCTAATCCTGATATTTCTGACACTCCTAATTCAGGAGTATTTCAGTATAATTTACAATATTCAGTAATCATATCCAATGATACTGTGAGTAGTAATCAACAAATTTGTTTTGTTGATTGGAATAATTCACAAAATGTCATTTATTATGGCACTAATAATAGTAGCCCAGGACATCCAATATTAATAAAAGCTAAGCTTGATCTTACAGCTCATCAAATGACAAGAGATGATAATGGTAATCTTTATTATGTTACTAATGAGGGAATCTGTAAGATTACTGATCCTTTAGGTTCTGCTGTATTAAATTATTATACTAATATTCAAATAGGACTATTAGTAACAGATACTGTTTATAGCCTTAATTCTAATAATAATACAATATTTGTTATAACAGAAAATAAAATATCATATTCAGATGATATGATAAATTGGACTGTAATTAATACTACACGATTATCTAATGATATTACTGATTCTCAATGTAGTATCACAAATAATGGAAATTTATTTTTTATAGGAATTAGTGATAATTATAGTAAAATTATTAATATTACTACTGATACAGTTATACAAGATATAGGGGTAGTAAAACCTAGATGGATTTCTTTAGTATCATTTAATAATAAATTATTAGGGAATTCTTTTATAAGATATAATGATTCAACTTATTATAATTATGTTTTAGAAAATAATACTATATTAACTGTTAAACAGGGGCATGGTAATAGTTATAATTATTGTACTATTCCTGTATTACCAGATAAATTAGGAAATTATTCTTTAATGACATACGGTAAGTGTAGCAGTACTAATAATATAGTATCTGGATTATTTACACTTAATGGAGTTTTATTAACAATACGATATTCAGGAGAATCAGTTTTAGCAGCAAAATATGCTAAAGCTATAAATCAAGAAAACTCCTATAAACAATCTATTTCAGATGGGTTAGATATTAATGATGTTTCTTATTATGCTTATAGTGGAATAGGACAATCATTACAACAGCATAATTTTAATAGACCAGGAGTAATAGAAGAGAATGATCCTTCATTCCCTAATCTTTTCATAAACAATATTAAGGGAATTTCTACTGTATACAGATGGGATACTTCTACTAATCAATGGAAACCAGATTGGAACGCTGATAGTCCTGCTACTACAGATGGTTTATCGAATCTTCCTGCTAAGAGACATAATTTCCATACTGATTCAAACAGATTTAATTCATGGGCTAGTCTAGACATTAGTGATGCATTCAATTCTGCTTCATACACTAATGGTATGACAGTAGCAATGACAGTTAATCCTGAAACTAAACTTACTCCTGAGTTTGATACTACTTGGATTAGTGCGGCATCTAAGGAAGACCCTCTTACATGTCTTATAGAAATTACAGATACTATTAATGATGTTTCTATAGCATTAATGATGATTGGAACCACGAATAGAACAGTATTTATTGATAATACTAATCCAATTGCTAAAACCCAATTCATGACTGAAATTGATTTAGAAGTAGTTCCTCCTTTTGCTCAGAGACGTTATACGATGACTGTAAGCTCAGACGGTACAACAGTAGAAGTATACAGAGATGGCAATCTCATAGGCTCTACAATTACTCTTACTAATCCATTTGTAATGAACTCATCGTATGAAGTCAGTATTGGTTCAAGGAATAGATCATATTTTGGATTTCAACCTTATAAAGGTTGTTGTGCCAAAGGCACTATTGAGAATATTCAAGTATGCAATAGACTCTGGTCAACTCAAGAAATACTAGATGATAGTAATACTCCACTAGGAATAGTAAATCCTAGTAA
>Ga0256846_1000253_pt1 | contig 22912 bp, 19 predicted proteins | sample TevniametaG_FD_189098 | JGI IMG/M metagenome (GOLD analysis project Ga0256846, IMG submission 189098) | Tube worm associated microbial communities from hydrothermal vent at the East Pacific Rise, Pacific Ocean - Tevnia | ecosystem: Host-associated > Annelida > Integument > Unclassified ...
CCATGGTGGCAGTGGATAGCCCCTTTTTTTGGAATGGTAAGGATGTTCTTTCTGATAATTCCCGAACCTAACAAAAGGATCAGGTCGGGATTGATTTTTTTTAAGATTCTTTCTGAATTTTTTGAGTTCAAATCATTTACATTTTTTACAATTATTTTCTTTTTAAAATAATTATATAGTTTTATTTTTTTCTCATTGATATGTTTTTTTAATTCCGTATCTGTAGTTCTCAAATATTTAATTGCTGCTTTAAAATGACGCCAGTATGAAGATTCACCAAAGATTATGGAAATTTCATAACCTTCATCAATTAGTTGTTCGATTAAAAATCTTTTCCATTTACTTTTTTCAACTTTAGGATATCTGATAAGTATGATTATTTTCATTTTAAAATAAATTTTATATCCTCAGTAATATTACTCTTAATTATAATTGAATCTGCAAAGAATTTTGTTGCCCAATTGGGAAATTTAAGGAATGAATAATTTCCGTTAACCGGAAAAGTTCCTTTTATTCCACCCCGAATTCCAGGATTGTTAGATGTTAAATTCTGAGTTGATTTAACAAAATCTATTAATTTAAAAGCAGCATTAACAAATCTAAGATCTTTGTTCACTTTGAAAATTTTCATAAAAATGATGGCAAGTTGAATATTTCCGGTAAGACAAACATATCTTCCTTGCATATTTTTTAAAAATTTCCCATGATTTTTCCATTTTTTATCCCAGAAGGTAAATAAATTTCCTCTTACTTCTAATAATTTCATTAATTTTTCAGAAGTTTTTATTACCGCATTAAAATGTTTTTCATTACCGATCAATAAATATGATTCCAGTAATCCTCTTAGAGTGTAAGCTATCCCATGTGTATTAGGTAATTCCCCGGGCTTGAAATTTGCATTTTTGAACCAACCGTTTTTTTGCTGTTGATCCAATACCCAGTTGAGATTGGAAATTGCGATTTTTTTGTATTCTTTTTTTTTCGTTACTTCAAATAATTGTAAGAGAGCCCAAGATGTTCTCGAATTGTATGTATGGGGAATATTGTTATGAAGATATTTGTTCCATATTCCATTCTCATCTACACAGTCGACGAGAAAATCTCCTGCTTTTATTGCTGCTTGAAGATATTTCTCATTCTTTGTTTCTTTGAAGGATCTTAAAAAACCGAATATATTTTGTCCTGTATTAAATATTATCGGATTATTTTTCCCTTTAGTTTTATCGTAAGATCCCTGCATACAAGCTCCGTTATCGATTTGAACTTTGATCAGCCAATCAGTCATTTTTATTGCTGTATCGAAATAGTATTTATCCCCTGTCTTATGGAAGTAATCAAAGAATGTAGGGATTATATATCCGGTAGTTTCAGGAAAAGGATTAAGCCATTTCCCCCGTAAAAGATCATAATGACTTGCAACTCCTCCATCGCCATTCTTATAAGCATTTTTCAACCAATCCATTGAATATTTAAGGTGTAGTTCATCCGAATCTGTTTTAAAAGGATAAGATGTTAATTGATACAGAATTCTCTTAAGATTATTCGAAATTATCTCTTTAATTATAAAAAACAAATTTTTCATCTTTTTAATTTCCGTTTGAGATTGAATCTAGGATAGCCAAAGTCGCTTTTGATACATTGTACAAATCATCAAAAGGGATCGGAGAGGGTAACCCTTTTTCGATTGATTTGAAAAACCGTTTCAACTCTTCCTTATGTCCTTTGTCCTGTTTTTTCAGTTTTGTCTTTTTCACTTTTTTATCGAAGATAGTCATTTGTTTAAAATCATCTATAACCACAGTTGTTCCGTCACAGAATATTTCGAGGTATTCCTTGGGGAGTTCCTTGCTTCCGTTGGAAAAATAGGAGATATTTGCAACACTTCCATTCTCAAAGGATAAGTTGATAGATACTGTGTCGTTAAGGTTGTTCGGATCATTCATTGAATTGGCATGAACCGAGATTATTCCTGATCCGGCAATAAACATTGCCAGATCGATAAAGTGGCATCCCTCACCGATGATCCTCCCTCCTCCGGTATCGGGATCGTTGATCCAGTGATCCTTCGGGAGAGATCCGGCATTGATCCGGATATTCATTGCTTTCGGTTGGTCGTCTGAAAATAATTCTTTTACTTTTTTTATATGAGGTGAAAAGCGACGGTTGTAACCGACCATTAGACGGACGCTGCCGGATGAGGGATCAGAGGTTCGAGGTGAGAGGTAGGTTTTCCTAATCTCTTCCAGTTCTTTTTCGGTTAATGCGAGGGGTTTTTCTACGAATACATTCTTCCCTGCTTTAAGAGCCTTAATTACATATCCGGCATGAAGGTCATGCCTCGTTGCAATAAAAACAGTATTTATATTTTTATCGGTAATTATCTCTTCTGCATCATCCGTACAATAATCGAATTTATATTTGTCTGCCACGTATTTCGAATTGTTACCCCTCGCGGTTGTAATGCCGATAAAGTTGCACAACCCTTTCATTCCAGGAAGCAGTATGTTCTGAGCGAACGAACCGGCACCTATGAATCCTACGGTAACTTCGGATTCAGAATACTTCTTTCCATTCATTATTACTTTCCGTTCGGTTTTCTTATCGGGATCATATTTGATCAGAATCCCCGCGAACTGTTCCGATCTTTTCAGGATCATATTGTACGCAGCAGGGGCATCCAAAAGGGGAAATTCATGCGTTATCAATTTTCCGATCCTCAGTTTCCCTTTCCCCAACATATCTATATAAGACTGCATATTTCTGTTTTCCGTCCATCTGACATATCCAATCGGATAATCTATCCCTTTCTCTTCATACTGAGGGTCATAACGCCCGGGACCGTAAGAACTCGACATTTTCAACTCAAGTTCCTTTTTATAAAAATCGGATCTGTCAAAACCGGTAGGGACACCTCCGACAATAACGACTTTCCCCCTCTTACGACATATTTTCCCGGCAAAGTTAACGGGATCAAGAGATGATGAACCAGCGGTGATAATCACGGAATCCACACCTGTTCCTTTTGTATGTTTTTCTATTATATTTTCAATTCCCGATTTATTCCTGTTCAGGTTATAACCGATTCCGATTCTATTTGCATTTTTAACCTGATCTTCATTAATATCTATTCCGATCACATTTATTCCCGAAGATTCCAGTAGCTGGAGAGTAAGCAATCCTATCAGTCCAAGTCCGATTACTGCACAGTTTTCCCCCAGCTTCAGGTCAGCCTGGCGGACTCCTTGGATTGCAATAGCAGCAATTGTTGCAAAAGCCGCTTGTTCCATAGGAATCTTTTTCGGTATTTTTACACAGAGATTTACGGGTACGGAAACAATATCAGCATGGACTGCCTTAGCTCCGCCACATGCGATATGATCACCTTTTTTAAATCCTTTAGCTTTTCGTCCGACTGCAAGAACTTCGCCGGCACAACTGTACCCAAGGGAGGAGGGGGCTTCCAGTTTGTTCATAACCAGATCGTATGTATCCTTCAGTCCGTTCTTCTTTATCATATCTATGACCTGTTTAACTTCTTTCTGCCTCGATCTTGCTTTTGCTATATAACCCTTTCTTGCATCCGTAACGGTCTTACCCTCTGTCCCTGAACTGATAACCGAATAGTGATTCCTTACAAGTATCTCCCCGTCCCCGAGTACGGGAAAAGGAACCTCCAGAATCTCCATCCGCCCTTTCTTTAGGTCTTGTGTTAATTGTTTCATGTTTATCCCTTTCAAATTATATCAGGTTTTAAATCTTAGTTACCGAAATAAATGCTTTCGATAAATTCTCAACCATTTTTTCCTCGGTAAATTTATTTAAATAAAATTCTCTGCTCTTTTTTCCCATCTTTTTTCTTATCTCCGGATTGTCCATCAGATATTTTATTTTTTCAGATATTTGTTCCGGATTTCTCTTTTCGACAATAAACCCATTAACACCGTCAATTACCGATTCCGATATTGCTCCCTGATCAGTTGCAATAATAGGTAAACCTGCCGCCATCGCTTCAATTATTACCCATGGATGACCTTCGGGTTCCCTGGGAGGAAAGATGAAAATATCTGAGTTTATAAGAAATTTTAATTTATCCGCAGATATTTTAACTTGGTGGAAAGTAACAGAGAGTCTGTTTTTTTCTACTAATTCAATACAATGTTGTTTTACTTTTTCATTTCTCCATGCCCCTATTACATCAAGTAAAATTTCTGAATTTCTTTCTTTATTAAATTTTTTTATTGCCTCTACAACATCTTCAATCCCTTTGGAAGATTGAAGGTTCGCTAAAAACAGGACTTTTACTTTATCTTTAGGATCTTTAGATGGAGCAGGGAAATGATAATTTGCACCGTTGGGGACAACGAAAATTTTTTCGGGAGGAAAATACTTTTCAAACAAATACCTTAAATTTTCCCCAAGCACGATTGCACTCTGGCAACGCCTTATCACCCATTCAACATACATTCGGGTCAGGAAGAAAGAACTCTTTAACCAATTCTGAATATTACTACCTCTTAAATGGATTAATACTTTTCTCCCATACATCCTTGAAATAAGTATGAAAAGAGAGTCTTTTAAAAATCCTAACGTCGATTGAGAAATAGGGATCAGAACGAGATCGGGTTTCTTGTCTTTTAAAATTTTTTTCAAATCCAGATAAATATCAATATTTTTAGATATTTTTCTTAATGAAAACTTCCCGATATTTAATAGAGATCTGTTTAAACGTGTATCAAGGTGATAGAGGTCAAATTTATCTTTCAGATCTGAATTTAAAATTATCCGTGTAGCAACCGCCGGCCCCATGTATGGGGGAGGGAGTTTACCGAGAATTAATATTTTATTTTTCATTATTAGCTCTATTCTTTTTGGGGAGGGACAAATATGCGAAAATCGAAAATATTAAATATATCAGCGGTGAATATAACAAAGGGATAGTAGTAACTGAGAATAACAACAGTACTGATACTGAGGATGTCGCTAAAAAACTATCTTCAATAAAATGTGAATTTTTCTTTCTAAATATTGTAAAAATGAATTGAAGATAAAAGAATAGTCCTACTATTCCGGACAAAAAAAGCACTCTGATATAATCATTGTGCATCCTCCCACTAACCATTGCAGGAATAATTTTTGAAAACCCGTTATAATATTTTCTGTCCATTATTACTATCTGATCATTAGCATAGGAAAAAGTAACACCAAATAATTTTGAATATACAGGCATCTGATCCCATACGCGGAAATATCTTTTCCACCTCCACATTCTTCCGTTAAATGATCTGTCGATATCAGCTTCTCCCTCTATAATACTTACTTCTTTTTGTATAAGAGGATCAATATGTTTACTTATAAAACCCTGAAAATAGACACTAAAAGATAAAAAAACAAGTAAAATCGGAATAATTACTTTTATCCTTCGAAAGAGATATAAAATGAAAATTCCTGTTATAGCAAAAAAAACAGCCCAACTTGCAGTATGTTTAATAGCAATTAATCCTGCTAAAGATAAAATGAACAGGAAAAAGCTTTTAATCCTCAGATTTCTCCATATCAGTATTTTTTTACTTTTTCTCAAATTAAAAAAGTAAACAATAAGAAGACCACCTATTATTAAAATGGCATAATTCATAACGTCTGCATACCCTCCGGCAAATCTGAATCCTCCACCTCTTTTTATGGAAATCTGCCTGAAAGCCCCGGGATTAAAAATATAGTTATAAGGGACAAATAAAATTGCAAATATAATTGAATATAAAAATGTTTGAAAAATCCCTATTAAATCCTTTTTATTTCTTATGAAATGACGTAGATAAAAAAATAGAAAAACCGGAGTAAAATATTTTATTAGATTTCCTATTGATGATATGGAAATATTAGTAACGAATAAAAGTAACAGATTTATAAATACTATACTTCCCCAAGCAAACATTATTTGATCGCTTCTTGTTCTTTTTTTGGAAGGGAATCCGGCAGAACCGTAACTGAAGAATATAAGAACAGGAGTTAATACACCTATGATATACAGTGGAGAGAATAAAGGAGATACTTTTTTTAGGGTATAAAAATTATCTATAACTGTTCTGAAAAGTACAAGGTAGATAAACCAACGGAGACACCATGGCTTTGATTTAACCCATAATTTCCATTCTCTATATCTCATATTAATTAATTGGTTTAAGAAATCCTTCAACGCTTTTTTTAATATTAGCATTATTTTTAATAAAATCACTTGCTTCTTTTCCGATCTTTTTTACTTCTTCCGGATTATCCAGTATCCAATTGATCTTTTCAACAACCTTGTCTGTATCTTCAAAGTCCAAAGCAAATCCCGTCTTGCCCTCAATGATCAGATCATGGGTAGCTCCGGCATGGATCGATGATATACATGGAACACCCGTAGCCATTGCTTCGTTCAAAACAAGCCCCCAGATATCGTATTCCGAAGGAAATAAAAAACAAGATGCTCTTGCTAAATACCCCGGAATATCTTTTTTCTGCTTGAATCCTTCAAATTTCACAAATTTGTTAACTCCAATTTTTTCAGATAAATCTTCCAGTTCTTTTCTATACTGACCGTCTCCGACTATTATTAATTTAAAATCCTGCCTTTTTTTTGATAATATTTCTACAGCTTTAAGAATCAGATCAATCCTCTTCTTCTCAGTTAAATATCCTATTGATAATAATTCCTTGGTTTTCGGGGAAGTGATTTTTACTTTTAATTTTTCTGATTCGACGCCAAAAAATTTTGTATCAACTGTATTAATTGCTATGTTAACTTTGTCCGGATCCGCTCCCAGATTGATTAAATATTCTTTTGCTTTTGTTCCGTATGCAATAAATCCGGATACTTTTTTTATTAGAATTTTCCTGTATATTTCCCTTAAAAAAGAATCTTTTCTCCCTTTTGTTGTTATTGACCCTGACCAAATTATTATAGGTGTCTTATTCCAAAATGATCTTATCCATAGTTTTAATGTTCCGAGAGAAAATCCAATTATCACTATTTTGTCCGGTTTTATTTTCCTTAAATTTTTTAATAATCCTTTGTAAGTAAATAAAGTCTTTTCAGTATTTCCAAAATTTATTTTTGTCGAATTAAGAAAAATATAATTAAATTTAAATTCATTTTCCGAAAGTTTGAATTTCCTTCTCTTATAATTCTTAGCTCCGAAAACAACATTTAATTCAATTTTATTTCTTAAAAGTTGAATATTCAGTTCATTAAATAGTGGAATTCTATAAGGATTCGGGATATTGGTTACTATTGCAATTATCCTATTTTTTTTTAAATCAGCCATTTGTTAAACCAGTTTATTAAAAAGTACAGCATCCATAAATTGTTAGTGTATTTTTCTTCACCTTTTTTAAGGGAATTCAATTGTAGATTTAACTCACTATAATCAAATATATTTGTTTCAATACAAAATTGTTTGAGATTTTTTTCAATATAAGATGATAAAATATCCCCCGCCCAATCTTTAAGAGGAACACAAAATCCCATTTTTTTTCTGTACAAGATTGAGTCGGGAAGTATCCTCTCTAAAGAACTTTTTAGAATTGCTTTCGGTTCCCCGTTTGAAAGTTTATATTCGGCGGGAATTGATAATGCCAGATTAACAAAATTATGATCCATAAAAGGAGAACGTGTTTCTACCGAATGAGCCATTCCCAATCTGTCAGCTCTGAAAAGGAAAACATTCGGAAGAACAAATTTAAAACCTAAATAACTCATCCAGTCCATATCGGTAACTTTTCTTATTTTCTCTAATTTATTGAAATTATTCTTATATTCAAGAACTAAATTATGACTGTTAAGATTTTTATTTTTTGCAAGAAATTCATCGCTTAATATTCTTTTTTTAATTCCTTCTTTAAAATATCCGGCACTCCCCCAAAAGAATTCCTGATCCAAAGATGCTCGGATCAATATTTCATGGTTAGGTGTGTCAGGATAAATGGTTCCATAAATTTTTGTAATTGATTTTTTTATAAATCCCGGGAGTTTTGAATAACTTTTATAAAACGGAAAAAGTTTGATAAATCTTTTCCAATTGGAATATCCTGCAAATAGTTCATCTCCTCCATCTCCCGTCATGACAACTTTTGTCCCTTTTTCTTTTGCAAGTTTGGATATAAAATATATAGGTATGGTTGTCGGATCTGCCAATGGTTCGTCAAAGATTTCTGTAATATTAGGTAGAAATTGTTTGATATCATCCGGAGTGATCAATTTTTCGTAATGTTCAGTGTTAAATTTTTTTGCAACTTGCTTTGCATATTTTAATTCGGTAAAATCCGGCATCCCTTCAAAACCTACAGAATATGTCTTTATTGATGAATCGGAATTTTTTCTCATTAAAGCAACGATTGCACTTGAATCTACCCCGCCACTAAGAAATGCACCAACGGGAACATCACTTACCATTCTGTATTTTACAGATTGATCTAATTCCGAAAAAACAATATCCTCCAGATTATTTTTGATCATATGAGTATAGTCCTGATATTTAACTTCCCAGTATTGTGAATAATTCTGTATTCCGCTTTTATTTACAGTCATTTTATAACCCGGATGAAATTTGTAAATACCGTTAAACATTGTTCCGGGAGGAGAAAGTTTCCCGAATGTAAGGAAGTCATAAAGTGCCTTTTCATCAAGTTCGGGTTTTATCCATGGCAATTTAAAAAAAGCTTTTATTTCCGAAGAGAAAGTGAACATTCCGTTTTTCTCGACATAATAAAGAGGTTTTTGCCCCGCTCGGTCTCTAGTCAAAAACAGTTCTTCTTTATTACTATCCCAAAGAGCAAAAGCAAACATTCCGTTAAAATGATCCAGACATTCCTGACCGAATTTTTCATACATTGCTAAAACTACTTCTGTGTCACTGTTAGAAATGAATTTATAATCTTTTAAAAATTCTTTTTTTATCTCTTTATAATTATATATTTCTCCATTGAAGACAATGACATTACCTTGTTTGCTTTTCATAGGTTGATGAGCTGACTTTGAAAGGTCAATAATACTTAATCTCTGCTGCCCTAAAGCTATCCCTTTTTTTCTATCTTCCCATTTACCGTTATCATCGGGTCCTCTGTGGCTAATGGATTTGTTCATCTCTCCGATAAGCGTAAGGAGACTCTGATTAAACACTGATGATAATGATAAGATACCGTTTATTCCGCACATTATTTTAAATTTTGATAAATTTGAAAAAATGTATTTTCCATTACTTTTATATCATAAGACTTCGAGTATTCAATTCTTTCTTTTCTTTTCTTATTTATTTCAAATCTATTTTGAAAATAATAATTGAGTCTTTCCGATAAGCTTTTTATATTTTCTACAACATCTTCTTCGGATATATTTTTAATTATATCCTTTATTCCACCTCCATCAGTAAATGCGATTGTCGGTTTTCCTAAATTCAATGTTTCAACTGCAACAAGCCCGAAAGGTTCATTTTGTGAAGGGAAAACACACACATCCATAATTGATTGATAATCGGAAATATTGGTTTTAAATCCTGTAAAAATGACATTGTTTCTTAAACCGAGTTCATTTACTAAATTTTCAATATCCTTTCTCAAAGGACCATCCCCGACTAAAAGTAATATAGATTCGGATTTATATTTAAATCCGGAAAATGCTTTAACTAATCTGTCTATTCTTTTAAAACCGGCAAATCTTGTACTGGTTCCAATTACAAACCGCTTTCCGATTTTATATAAAATTTTATTTTCAATTATCTTATGATCAGAATTTATACTAAAAGAAATTCCATTTGGAATCACTTTCGACTTAACATTCTTCAGCCCAAATCTTCTTATAGCAACAGATTTCGTAAAATCTGAATTGAAGGACAGAAAATGTATAAATTTGTTCAAGATGATTTTTTTTAAAAAGTTATTTATAGTGTCACTTTTCTTTTTTTTTCTACCAAATCCGAAATTACCGTGTTCAGTATACACGTTTTTTTTTTTTGCAAAGATACTCATCAGTATCATTAAAACATTGAAACCATGAAAATGAATGACATCATATTTTTTATATAATTTAAAAACTCTAAAATATTTCTTGATATTTATATCGTAGCCACCGGAAATGTTTGCGAAATAACAATTTGTATTTAAATTTTCGAATTTCTCTAAAAAATCTCCGATTCTTTTGCCTATAAGAACCTCGGAGATTAAATCCGGATTTTCGATTTGGACAGATATCAGGTCCAATACAAGTTTCTCAATTCCACCAATTCTCGCTGAACCTATTACATGTAAAATTTTAACCATTCATATATAAGATATTTATTTAGAAAAAATCATTTAACATATTTAAAGAAGTTTTTAACGTTGAGAAAAATGGAAAGTGTTTGTGATTGTACTGTGAAGATTTTTTTTCAAAAGTGGACTTCTCTTTAAGAACAACTATTTTTTCATGATCGGTAACCGGAATGTGAAAGATGAATCTGTTGAATCTGGAATTAAGATTGTAATACCTTTTTTCAAGTATTTTTGCGGGACATTTCGGGAGGATAAGTCCCGTATGTTTAAATCCGACGTTATTTTCATTCAAAAATACAACATTTTTTGATGAAAAATATTTATCTGCAATACCATAATAAAACTTTTTCTTTTCAATTATAAGTTTTTCTTTTAAAAAATTATCTAATTCTTTATGAAAACTCAAAATCCAATATTGAAGTTCTTTTTTGGATATTCTGTTTTTAAACCAGTGGGAACGGATATCAATACACTTATTAGTAAGTTCAAATAATTGCCCTTTCTTTACCTCTAAAAATTCCAGATCAAATAAAAGCGCTTTGACTTCAAGAAGAATTGATCTTAATTTAATTATTCCATACGTTATTTGAATTGAGAGCGTCTGATACATCTTAATCAGATATTCCAAAGCAATCTGCTGTTTGAGAATTTTTTTATCCGACTCTGAAATATCTGAGATTGATTTTATTAAATCTTTTCCGTGCAGAAGATTATATCCATGAAAGAATGAATACTTCTGAGATTCCGTAAAATGGGATAAAGACATCCCGAACAGGTTATGAATAAACAGATATCTTTCAGTCCTTGTTAATTCTTTGCGAGGGTCAATATGACATGATGAATTATCATTGAAAATAACGAGCATATCTATATCTGATATTCCCGAATTGCTTATACTGCCAAGTTGATAAAGAGAAACAACTCCCGGAATATTTTTCAATTTCTCAACCATTCCTGAAATAGCTTTATCGTATTCTGCACAGGGAACAAATTTCGGATAATCTATAAATGTGAGTTTTCTCATATTTTTTCTTTCATTTTAACACACAGTTTTTTTATCTTTTCATAGAATTCTGGAATTAATTTTTCATTTATATCTGTCGGAATCTCCGGAGACAGATATCTTGTAACAATTTTCCTGTAGACAGGATTAGTAACGGTGAAAATTTTCCTTTTTATTTTTCCCATTTTATAGTGCCAGTTATCTCTTATTTCAGAAACCTCATTTATAATTTCCCATTCCGTTTCAGGAAAATCTTTTCTTGCAAGGTCAAAACTGAATTTCTTATAGACTCCTTTTTTGTCCCTCGCCTGAATATACAGGGCGGGGAGGAGCATGAACTCACTTAGTAAACTTTTCAATTGAAACATATTTTTCGGAATTTTATTTGAGTCAATTTTTCTGATTATTGAATTTGCCAGATTGTGAAACGGTTGAATATAATCGTATCCGTTTTTATTCAGATATATCTCCAACTTAGTCCCTTTATCAGGGAACAGAGACTTTGCATGTTCAAAAAGTTCATGAGGGAAGTATGTCTGCGGATAGTTCTTCAGATCACTTTCGGTCATAATAAACCAACCGTGGTGTTGAATAGGATCGAATTTATACATTATCTTTTTTGCTTTTATCAGTTTTTTTGCCACTCTTACGATCCTTTTTTTATCTTCAAAAACTTCATCCTTAAGAATTACAAGAGCATCAAAATCACTGTACGGAATTTCTTCATATGTACCAAGACTGCCATGGATATAGGCTCCTATTAAATCCATTGATAAATCTTTTATTATTAAAGCATTCATCTTTCTTACAAAACAATTTGTTCCTATTTCAAAATTTATATTTAATTTTTTTTTAATAAATGAAAAGTTTTCATGTTTAGTTTTTTTATTAGTTTCGATTATCTTATGAATGTATTTTAACCTTAAACTTATCGGTGAGAATGAAAATAGGATTCTACTTATCTTACTATCCGGAACGAGATTTCCGTTAAAAAAATTTACCAAATTTCCGTTCATGATCATTTGTCAGACTCCCCTATATTTAGGAATCTGAAGTTGATAGTTGAGAATGTTATATTGATAAATAGAAAAGAGATCAATACGGCATAAGCAATTCCTGTTGCTCCGAAAGGTGAATAAAGGAATAGTGATGCCACGATTCCTATTATCAAAGCTAAAATATACGTTATCAACCTTAAACCAACCTTCCCTATCGACTGAATCAACGGAAGATTCCAGAAACTTAATGCCATTACAACCGAGACGATCATTAATACAAAGAATATATCGGAAGCGGGCAAATATTCCTGTCCGAAAATCAAGTTTATTATTTCTTTTCTGAACATAAAAACAACCCCCAAAGAAATAATGGAAGGAATTGAAAAAATCCTAACAAACTTAACTATCATCATTTTAATTTCTTTTGTTTTATTTTCTGCGATCAATTGAGAAAGCTGAGGAAATATTGCATTTGTCAGTGGGTTTGATAAACGTAGAATAGAATATGCAAGTTTCTTTGCTATTGCATAGTATCCTGCCTGTACAGCTCCCGTTAAAATGCCAACCAGTAATACATCCCCCTGATTTATAACATTAAATACTGTCCGACTTAGCGAATTATTAATAGTGAAATTCCTTATTAATTTCCATTTGTGTTTTAGTTCTGAAAATTTAAACTTTGTTTCAGGTTTTAAGTCATCTTTGAATTCGAAATATGCAACTATGTTTATAATTAAACTGTTAAGCAATCGTGCAAATATTACAGCGAAAAAAAATGCAGTCAGATTTCTTTTAAAAATTATTAATGCGGTAATTATAAAAATAAATTCTATTACCGACATTATAATTCTTATTATGGAATTTAACTTAAAACGGAAAAATAATCGCAAAACTGATGAACTGATATAATCAAAATAGTATGTACTCCATGCTATTGCATATCCTATAACAAAAATACTCAGCCCCGGTTTTTTAATAAAGGTATCATAAAAAAATATTGTTAGAAAAGTGACAACGATTATAGAGATAAAAGCAGTTATTAGTGTCAGATAGGCAGCACCTTTTACAATTATTGTAAGATGATCAATGCGTTTGTCCGCTTTAAATTCAGCTCCGAATTTTACAACGGTTGTTCCGAGGTTAAAATTGAAAAATTCCTGAGTAGTCATACATAAAGCAACTATCATAGCGAATGTCCCGTAAAGTTCGGCTCCGAGAATTCTTGCAATTATTATTGCTCTTGTGAAGTTTAAAACTGTTCTAATTAAATTCTCAAGAAATACCCATGAACTGTTCTTAATTAAAATTCTTGATTGTTTGTCCAGAAATCTTCTCCCTAATGATTTAAGTTTCTGAACAATTAATGTCATTTTTAATTAACCAATACTATTTTTATTATCTCGTTTTTCGAGAATAACCTCATAGGTATGAAGGGCCATGTTCCCGTTCCGCACGAAGTATAAATATATGAGTCTCCTTTTTTGTAAAGTCCATAGTCATATTTGAAATAGAATTTTGAAAAGATATCCAGCGGAGGTATCTGTCCTGCATGAGTGTGTCCCGATAATTGAAGATCAACTCCCGATCTGACAGCATTATCGAATATATCCGGACGGTGGGATAAAAAGATAATTGTATTGCTTTTATCAACTCCGGAGAAAGCTTTCTTCAAATCAGTTCCTCTGTCTTCCTTTCTGCTGTTTTTCCCCTCTTTATCATCGACACCCACTATGACAATACCGTTTTTCAATTTAACACTTTCGTTAATCAAAACTCTGATCTCTGTATTATTAATGATCTCACCGAAAGTATTTACATTGTTTCCAAAATCAGTATTTCCGGTAACACAGTAAACTCCGAATTTTGCCTTAAATCCGGACAGGATAACAGAATACTTTTTCCTGTCTCTTACCACCATGCTGACCAGATCACCTGTTATTACTATCAGATCCGGTTTGAGTTTATTTGTCGTCTCCACTACTTTTCTCAGCCATCTTTCGGAAGTAATTCCTTTTTCAATGTGGATATCCGATAAATGAGCTATCGTAAAACCGGATAATGTCTCAGGAATATCTTTTAACTTTATCTCTATGTTTCTTACAACAGGGATACTTCGACCGTTGATCCAGGAATAGATCGAAACAGAGATAGATAAAAAGAGGGCTATAAGTACAAACAACTTCTTCTTTTTTATCGCTGTTGTAAAAATCAATTCAAAGAAAAAAAAAGTCGATGAAATAAGCATCATCCCCATAAGAAACCCACTAAGCAGAAAAAGGGGTGTTAAAGTGACCTTTGCACATAATTTTGCATATACAATGAATATTATCAGTGAAAAAGTCAAAGACCCCCCGATAAAAAGCTTTCCCCCATTTTTTAACTCAAGCCCCCTTGATATCCGGAAGTATAGGAACATGGTAATCAGAATGTAAATCAATAACGGGATTGAGCCGCGGATCACTTTTTTCCTCTCCCCCTACCGGATAATTTTCCTATCCTGAACAGTAAAAAAACCGGTCTTAACAAAATAAAAGCAGGGAATAAGAATCCAGGGATATTTACAGTCTCTATATCGCTCATCTTTGGAACGAAAATATAGTATAGATAATAACGGAATCTACCCCAAAATGTATCAATTGATTTGATCTCCAGGCTTTTGTAAGAAAAATTTTTCTTTTTTATATACCCTTCTTGAACATTATCGCTGAACTTATCACATAAGGATTTTATCCTAATATTTAAAAAATCTTTACTATCTATCTCTTTTGGAATCTCCAATTCAAGAAACGTTTCAGACAGAGATAAAGTAATAAGTAAAAGAGAATATATTTTCATTTTTTTGGAAATGGAAATAACCTTTTTCCAACTAATATCAGACCTATTTCTCACTATATTCACAAAGTCTGCAATATACACAAATCTAGTCCACCCGTCTTTTGTTGCATTAATGCAAATACCGATTATTGACATCTCCGGAGATAAACATAATATCTTTTCATTTTCAATACCAATTTCACATACATCTTCAAATAATTTTTTATTCAAATTAAAAAATTCAGGTCCCCTCTGAATTCTAAAATGGAGATCAAAAATCTTTCTCCCTTTGTTAACAGTATACTCTCTTCCGAGAAAAGACCAGTAATACCTCAATGCTCTCCCCATCTTGAATAAAATATTGAATCCGTTTCTTTTTATATATTTGTAAAATTTATTAAAATTTTTACTATCAATAATCAGATCAATGTCCTGATACGATCTAAGAGCATAATCATTATAAGCATAAGTTGAAATTACAGGTCCTTTAAAAAAAAGTGCCCTTATCCCCTCGTCACTAAGTAATTTTTGAAATTTACTTAACTCCGAGCAAATTAAAAGATTATTTGCAATATTTTTTAAATAAAGATTTTTAAGTTCATTTAATATTGTAAAAGGAATAATGTTAATTCTATTTTTTCTTATTTTTACATAAATTTGAGAAAATACTCCATGCTTTTGAATTAACTCCAACCATTTCTCCCAGTTAATTTTTTCAGGAATTTTCAAAGAAAAATCGAGATTACATTTTTCAATACGTAGAATATTTACCATTAATTCAAATTCCGGATTCATAACTCTGATAGTGAAAATTAATTACGCCTTATGAACTTTCCCTCTCTTAAGACCTTTGATCTTAATTGCATTTCTTGTATCAATTACAACTTTTGCTTTCTTCAGTATAAAATCATAATCTACATCCGAATGATCGGTTAGAATAATCGCACCATCGTAATAATCATCTTTAATTTTCTTGATATTTACCGACTTGAGATCAAAATTATATTTTCTTGTCCTTGGAAGTTCGGGAATAAAGGGGTCGAAATAATCCAATCTGCATCCTTCAGATGACAGTATTTCCATTACCTTTAGTGCCGGACTTTCCCTCATATCATCCACATTTTCCTTGTATGCAACTCCGATTATTAATATCTTTGATTTCTTTAGGGGAACCCCCCTGCCGTTTAAAACACGAAGAAGTTTGTCCGTAACATAGTACGGCATTTTACTGTTAATTTCACCTGCAAGCTCTATGAAATGGGTATTAATATCATATTCCTTTGCTTTCCAACTCAGGTAAAAAGGATCTATTGGGAGACAATGTCCACCGAGTCCCGGTCCGGGATAGAAAGGTTTGAATCCAAACGGTTTCGTAGATGCCGACTCAATTACCTCCCAAACATCTATACCCATCCTTTCAAATACAATTTTAAGTTCATTAACCATAGCAATATTTACAGCTCTATAAGTATTCTCAAGAATCTTTGATGCCTCCGCAATCTTCGGACTCGAAACAGGAACGATATCAACTATCTGACCGTATAATCTCTTCACTATTTCCAAACCGTCTTTTGTAACCGCACTTATCACCTTTGGAATGTCACCGGTCTCAAACTCAGGATTTCCGGGGTCTTCTCTCTCGGGAGAATATCCAAGGTAAAAATCCCTTCCGACCTTTTTCCCATTCTTCTCAAGAATTGGGAGCATAACTTCCTCTGTTGTGCCGGGATAGGTGGTACTTTCCAAAACTACAACATGACCTTTTTTTAGATATTTTGCAACAATTTCGGTACTATCCGTAACATATGAAAGATCAGGATTAAAATGGTAATCAAGAGGGGTCGGAACACATATCAGGATATGATCAACATCTTTTAATCTTGAGAACTCGGATGTTGCACTAAATGATTTTTTACTTTGAATAAATTCTTTTAGAAAATCATTGCTAATATGCTTAATATAGCTTTTCCCTTTGTTGAGCATCTTAACTTTTTTTTCATCTATATCGAATCCGAGAACTGTAAATCCTTTCTTTAAGAACTCTCTTGCCAGCGGAAGACCTACATATCCCAAACCGATAATAGCTATTACAGCATCCTTATTCTTTAGTTTTTTAATAATTTTATCTTTCATATCAATAACCTCTTATCAAAATTAAAAACCATTCACACACTCTCAAAAACAAAACTCTAAGCTACCGCCGTTGTTTTGGGATTTATACTGAAATCCCAAAACTGAACGGTTAAACTCTCATATACATCTAAAATTAAACTCACATTTCTAAAAAAATTAGCACAACAGAAAAAAATAAAAAAGCTATTTCACTTTTTCTTTATTATTTCTTACTTTCTTATTTTTTTTTCAATAATCAGATCAAATGGCTTTTTTATAGAAATAAAGTTACTATCTGGATCTTTCCTCGCTATCACTTTCTTATTGTGAACCCACTTGATTATTATTCCGTCTTTTGATTTTAAACTTATTTTTTTTATATCTTTTGAATAAACATTCAACACCGATTTTCCTATCCGTCTTATTACCGGAATTCTTGTGATCCTCTTGTAGATCACAGATTGTATCCGCCTGAGAAAATATTTAAATTTTGCTATAATCAACCCAAAACGGCCACCTGATATTTTAAGAATTTTTCCTTCTCTGTGAACAGAAATAACCTTTCCGACAATATCTTTTTGAGTTATAGGATGTTGATCAACAATCTTATTATTATCACCTTTTGTGATTAACAATCCACCTTTTTTATCAACAATCCTATGGACAATCAGTGACTCACCAAATTCATTATAGTTATTACGAAAAACAATTACATCACCAATTGATAAATATTCGATTGCAATTTCTCTTATTGAGACAATGTCACCCTTACAAAGACACCCCCTCATACTACTTCCACTGTACGATGTTATCGTTCGGGAATCCTTTTTTTTGTTAATTTGTCAAACCGGGGATACACCCATAGAATTACATGCACCGCTAGCAGTAGTGCCGTTGCTATTACAATTCCCATCTGTATTTGTGTTGCCGGAACCGCAATTGTAAGTTGCAATATTTCCGGTCGGTTGACAGACAGGTCCGACATTAGGATTATTACCGACTATACATCCGTCAAGTGCGGCACTTCCGTTTTCACACGCTCCGAAAATCAAATCTATCTTTCCAGCTTCAACACTGGTAGGTTTTTCATAAATAAGCTTTTCACTTTGTTTCATTTTCAACTCCGGTTAAAAAATGATTTTTAATCATGCTCTACTCAAGAATTTTTTGAATATAATCCATTATAAAACTATTTTTTTTAAAATTCAATCTCCAACCCTGATATTTTTTTGAAATAGCCGAACAATCAGAAAACCATCTTTTCCTTATAGCCAAATCTTTCATAGCCTGCTGAATATAAATCTCAAATACGGAAGAGACCAGTTTATAGCAAACGTCAATAGCATCCATTTTTTCAATATTAAAAGAATCCGCCTTATGGATACTTACAAGAGAGTGGATAGGATACTTTTCTTTTTTTTTTATAGAATCAAAAACAACTTTTGAAAAATTAATATCGATAAACCCTCCACACACACACCACTCTCCAAATCTATTTTTTGATATCCATGCTTTATCATCTGCAATTATCGGATACTTTTCAGACAATAACTTTGAGATAGTGGTCTTTCCCGATCCGGATTGACCGAAAAATAAAACAGCTCTCCCATTAATATTCACTGCAGAAGCATGAAAAAATAATCCTTGCCGTTCCATAGGAATCTTTTTTTTTTTCTTATTTTCCATCAGGATCGGATTTATAACTTCTCCTTCTCGTTTTCGGGAATACACCTCTTCTCTCTGCTTCCTCACATAAATAATAGGGATGAACAAGTTTACCGGATAATGAATAGTTTATCGCAACACACTGTGTTTGACAACGGTGAGAATGAATACAGTCACCGCATAATCCCGGATATTCGCTCTCCAGATCATCTCTAAGTTTTATCAGAGTCGGATCGTTTATCCATACTTCTCTAAGGCTGTCTTCCCCTATCTTCCCAAAACAAAGCTCCGGGATATTCCTACCTATACCGCAAAGAGCCATTTCACCGCTTCCCAATATCCCAAGTATCCCTCGCACATTACACTCATTTCCAACATTGTTTACCTTAAGAATTTCCTTGATTTTCAATAAAGCCGGGGGCAATGAAATGTGGAGCCTGATTGGTGTTTTGTCCTGCAACTCTCCTCTGACATATCTTACAAGATTTATCAACTCTTCATAGTCAAGTGTTTTTCCATCTTCGGTCATGTTCTTACCGCGACCGTTAGGTGTAACAGGATTAAACTTAACCGATCCGGCACCAAGTGAAACAGCAAATTTCACCAACTCTTCCACATCTCCTAAATTTCCTTTATGCGGAGACATAATTATTTGCGGTTTATATCCGGCATTTACAAGATGTTTGATTCCTCCGACAGTCTCTTTAAAAGCACCCTTTTTACCCCTGAATTTATCATGAAAATCCGATCGATGACTGTCTAAACTGGTGGAAATAAAATGGAGCTTCGATCGGTTTTTCATATAGTCCGCAAGTTCTGCATCAATAAGTATTGCATTTGTCTCCATAATAATGCTCAATCCCTCTTCACTCATCAAATCAAGGATTTCTCTAAATTGAGGATGAAGCAGAGGTTCTCCTCCGGTAAATTTTACACTCCTTAATCCAAGGGTCTTACCCTCCTTCACTGCCATTGCCAGATTGTTAAGATCAATATAATCTCCGGGGGAAGGTTCTCCATTAACGAAAGAAGGAGTTATCCAACAATGTTGGCAAAAAAGATTGCATCCCGTAGTCATATAGAGATAAAGGGTATTGAGCGGTGGAATTCCTTCCGGGATATCAACCTTAGTATTGCTATCTTTCTCCTTTTCTAAAAGTATTTCTTCGCCTCTACTCATCGACAACTTCCCCGATAAACCCTTTTGAATAAAGGTCCGTTAAAAAACTCTCCACATCCCTTTTTACGTCATCTTCGGGTACATTGTCATAAATACTCTTTATATGAGAAATGACTTCCGATAATGATCTGGGATGTTTTTCCAAAGATTTCCAAATATCCAACCCGATTTGATTAATAATCTGTGCCGAATCGGAATCGGAATTGAACAGTATTGCACCATCTTCATCTTCGATTCGACAAGACACATCCGGATTTGATAAAAATCTAGTAGATTTCCCCATACTCATCTCTCCATTTTTTTTTAATTTTACATTCGGGAATAATACCCCCTCAGAAATCATATTCCCAATAAACTCAACGATTTCCGATTCAATATTATCCCTGCTTTTCTTAAATTTGTCTGAAACTTTATCAATAATTTCCTCTATCCTTTTTTCCCCGTCCATTAATCCCAAAATACTCCGCGTGGTACCATTTATTTTCAATACCCTCAGTTGTTCGGCAAGAAAAAGCAAAGATATATCTGAAAAATCCTCTACAGCGACTTCTTTTTCAATAGAAAATTTTAAGTTCTTATCTACACTTAATCTCATGATTTAAACCACGGGACATTCGGAGATACCATACCGGTTTCATTAAGGAACCGTCTGTAACAATCGTGCATATTCGGTAAATTAAAATCTCCCTTCGTAGTATATGGAAGCCCGGGGCAACTTCCGTTGCAAAATTCCGTCCATTCACATCCTTGACATTCCTTAATATCGCTCATCGGGATACTTCTACGCTCTTTTAAATCCGTCAAGATTTTATGATTTTGCCAAATAGATTTTATGGGATTTTTGTTTATCCTTCCCATCTCCAGTCCGGGAAGCATATTACACGGTGAGATAATCCCATCATGATGAACTGATAATTTGTCAAACATACATCCGCAAGCAGTCAAATAACCCATTTGCCACCTTTTACTCTTTTCTCCCGTAGCTTTAGCATGCTCCATCTCACCATAAGATATCCATTTTGCCTGGGGTCCGGCCGATGAATTAATTCTCCCTTTATATTTAACTTCGAGTTCATGCATGATTTTCATGGCTTTGACTTTTTGATCCGGTAATAAAATAATGCTTGACCGGTTATCACATCCGGAACCCATCGGTATCGCATCATTAGTTCCAAATGAATCAAGGCCGATATCTTCCAATAAAAGTTTTGTCACATTCTCAAGATCATCAACGTTATAACGATTTATAGTTACTCTCGAAGTTACGGGAAACCCTCCCTCTTTAAGCAATCTCAATCCTCTGATCGCTTTATCAAAAGATCCTGCACCTCTGCTCCTATCATGAATTTCAGAACACGATCCGTCTATGGAAATTTGTATTGAATCAAGACGCTTTCTCCTTTTTCCTATATTAAAACTTTCCAAAGTTTTCTCAGTTATCAATGTACCGTTGGATAGGATGGTAAATCTCATACGGTTGTCGATGATATGATCTATTATTTCCCAAAGATCTTTTCGTACGAATAATTCACCTCCACTCAATGTAAGATTTCTAACTGCAAGACTCCCCAGTTCATCAAAAAACAGGAACCACTCTTTTGTAGAGAGATCGGGACGGATATTCATCTCGTTCGCATAAAAACAATAGTCACAATGAAGGTTGCACTTTCCGGTTAATGAAACATCAAAATTGTCGGGAGCGGCATTGCGATTGACATATTCTTCATCGCCGATAAACTCACCTCCGATCGCTTCTCTTACAAAACCGGTGTTTTTCAAATCATAAATCATATTTTCAATATCGCTTTTCAAACTTTTTTCAGGAACAGAATCAAAATTTTTTTTTATACCTTTGGAAATATCCATTATTGAATTCTTCCCGTTTAAAAACTTCCATATGTGAAATGCAGTCTGATTCAGATATTTTTCCCTTATGTTATCGGGATTATAAAGAACGGCTCCATTTTCTGATACGGAAGTTGATATTTCACTCGACCTTATATGTTTTGTTTTTTCTAAACTCGTACTTTTTTTTTTAATTTGTCTCTCCGTAAAGAAAACCAATTTTAATAAACATTAGTTTATTATTCACAATATTTTTTAACAGAGAAACATGTCAAAGTCAACGGTACGGATCAAAGAACTGCGGGTAAAATATAATTTCTGACAATTTCAAACGGACGCATTGATTTATCGTTGATATAATTTCCACTCAAGAAACAAACTACCATGGACAAATCTTTGAAGATAAAAATAAACTGCCCTCCGTACCCCCAGGCAAGAGTTGTCTTTACAACAGTACCGTTTATATTAAAATTGTATTTCCACCAGAAATAGCCGTAACCGAATTCTTCGGATACCCGTATGTAATTCTTTGTCGACCCGTTTATCCATTCTTCCGGAATAATTTTTTCCCCGTGCCATTTTCCGTTATTTAATACAAGTTGCCCGATCTTTGCCATATCTCTCCCTGTCAAATAGACATCATCCGCTCTTCCGTTCGGGGCTTTATACCATTTTTTTTTTTTAATACCGAGCGGGATAAAAAAATATTTATCGGTAAATTCCGAGAATATCATCCCTGATGCATTTGAGATAAGTGCTTCCGTTGTATGGGAAACACCGGAAGAATATACAAATTTTTCTCCTTGTGTATTAACAAGTTTCCTATCCAATGTAAATTTCACCCAATCATCTTCTTGCTCCATCTGATAATAAGTATTCCTCGGATCACTATATTTATAAGATGTTTCCTCCCACGACAAACCGTGTGCCATCATTAAAAAATCTTTTATTGTTATCCCTGATTTTTGCTTACTCCAGTTTTTATAACTTTTATACTCAGGAAAGTACGGG
>Ga0256846_1000255_pt1 | contig 22864 bp, 12 predicted proteins | sample TevniametaG_FD_189098 | JGI IMG/M metagenome (GOLD analysis project Ga0256846, IMG submission 189098) | Tube worm associated microbial communities from hydrothermal vent at the East Pacific Rise, Pacific Ocean - Tevnia | ecosystem: Host-associated > Annelida > Integument > Unclassified ...
TCCAAAATAGATGTAGTTCTTTATCGCTATACAATAGAAAACTATTTTTGTTTTCTATTGCATAGTTTGGGTTAAAACATTGTAAAGGTTTTTTACAAATATATTTTTTCGACAGGTTCAGATTCCGCTTTATATAATCGGTTATTGAACCTGTCGAAAAAATTTTAGGCTTAGCCTTTAGCAATCTTTTTACTATTACAACTATCTTTAAAAAATGCAGTTAAGGTGGTTCTAAATATCTATAAATCTAATGCAAACGATATTTTATAAGCAAAATTATCGGTAGGATTCTCAAAAGCATAACTACCGTAGCGATAATAAACCCCGAAACCGTAACTCTGTTTGTTGTATTTAAAAATATTGTTGATTGTCAATCCCGATTCAAAATATCCTTTCCTCATTGTTTTAAATTGCAAATTCTTGTGTGAATTTTTATATTTTAAATCGCCCCAACCTGCATTTGTAACTATTGCAATTTGTGGTTTAAACCATTTGGTTTTAAACAGCAAACTTTTAAAATTATGCCTAAAAAAAAGATAAACCATCTCACTTGATAAAAATTCATTCATTTTCATGGTTGCAAAGGTATTTTGAGCTTCAAGCGTAAATTGCTCAGATCTGCTACCGTAGCCGTTATACAAATAGATATAAGGAATATCATTGCCTGTATATGCCGCCTTTACCGTAAGCGATGTTTCACCCAAATTTCTTATCAAAAACGACTTGGTAAGCATCATTTCGTATTTTGTGTATTCCACATCCGAATTAAACCAATCGGTTCCCTTTATAAAGTTAAAGTAAATAACAGGATATTTTGTTCCCAGCGAAATTAAGCCGAATTCCGATGAAGCAAATTTTTCTTTAAACGCATATTTAAGTCTAATACCTGTTTGTGCATGAGTAAATTCATTTTGAAAATTACAATCTTCATTTGGAGCAAATTCATATCCATTTGTTACAATATCGTATGAATAAGCCCCGAATATCTTTGCCTTTAAATATCTGAAAGCTCTAAAAATAAACTCTGCATCGTAACCTGTTGTTTTAAACATATCGGCAATAAACAGCTTGCGATATCCTTCGCTCGACGAACTTTCCAATAAATTATATTTTTTATCATAAAAATTATAAATACCACTACTCTCCAATACATCAGTAAAATAATGCAATCGCAAATCAACCTCGTGTTTTTTGCTTAAATGCAAATCGATATTTCCTCCGTATTTCCAACCATCATCTTCAATTCCGTATCTGAAATAACCGCCAAGCAACAGCGTTTTTGACACCCTGTTGCTGGTAGTCAGCCGCAATCCAGCCGTTAAGCCTTCAAAATTATTATATCCAACAATTTTTGTTAAATCAATATTAAAAAAACCAACAGGGAAATACCCTTGATACAGTGCCGAATAAACTTCAAACTTTCTGTCAAGATTTAGGCTATCGCCCATTTTATCAATCTTTTTATATGTTGTCAACTCTTGCAAAGTAAGACTATCGGGGCGATATTTTTCCAAAAAATCATCCCCTCTTTTACTTGCCATATTATCAACATCGAGAATAATATGATTAAATTCCTTTTTTTTAACCTGCGGATTTAGCTTTATATCTTGAAGATAAGTTTTTCCAATGCCGACAATACTGTAATTAAGAGTTAATTTTTTGGATTTAGATTTAAAATCTTTAAAAATAATTTCAGTATTCAACTGAACGGGAAACCACTGCGTGTCTTCTACTTTTTCATATTTCTGCTGTATTTTTACATATACCGATGTATTTTCGTCGTAAGGAGCAGCCTTTATATTTTGGACAGCATAATTATCCGAATTTATTTGAATTACACCTTTCAATCCGTCGAAATTTTTGCCTTTTTTCGGACGGAAAAATATTACAAATATCGTGTCATTATTATTATTAAACAGAGTATCGGTTATTCTGAAAAAATATTTTTTAACACTTCCTTTACTTACCGGACTTAAATAATTTTTATCTAAAATAGAAATATAATCATCGTAAACCGTAAGCGATTGCATTTGTGTTGCCAACAGAGCAAAACTATGTTCTTTAAATCCTGAAACTCGCGAAGCCATTATAGTTTCGGTATTTTTATCGGGCTGCATAAATTTTCGCTTACTAACCGATTCCGTCATAAACAGATATTGACTATTTTTAAAATTACGCAGTCGCATCATTGCAGAGTCAAGATGTGTTTTTGCGTGTGGCAACGTATCCGACAGTCGTAAGGTGTCTTTTTTGTTAATAACAATAATGTCAAATGAGAAATACATTTTATTATACGAAGTATATTCAAACGATTTCAGATGTTCGGGACGATTTATTTTTCTGTTTTTAACGGCATTTTTAATAATGCGGTGAGCCGGATTTTCTCCTGCAAAAACAACTATCTCATCTACATTGTAGGTGGCAGACTTCAAGTTTACAACTATATTTTGTTTGTCTGAAATATCCGATAGTCTAACAGTTTTTGTTTCGTATCCCAGATACGAGAAGGTGAGTGTATTTATATTGTTGTTTTCTATTTTAAACTTTCCGTCGATACCTGTTGAAGTGCCGTTTTTACCGTTATTATAAACTATATTAACAAACGCTAATCTTTCGTTGGTATTTTTATCTTTTACATATCCTTTTATTTGGGCAGAAGACTGTAAAAAGATAATACTCAGTATAATAAAAAATATTTTTTTCACTTTGCAATCAATGTTTAGTATTTGATAGTCAAGGTATAAGTCTTAAAAAAACTATATTATTACGTGTATTCAAATTAACAACTCACTCCTTGACTTAGGTATTGAGTTGTATCTCAGTATTTTTCAATAATATTTACAAGTTCTGCAACAAAAGTTTTATTGTCATCAGTTGATTTTGCAATATTATTTTTCACATAATCAATAAGTTCGGCTTTTCTCTCTTCCTGTATTTTATTTTCAAAATTTTCGAGCACAGTAAAAGCATCAAAAGAGATTTCAAAAGGAGCAGAAATTACCAGGTCGATAAAAGTTTCGAAATAATCGGCGTAATCCAATCTTGATTGCCAACACGACGATACCAACATTTTTACGATATCGGCATCACTTACACTTTTTATTAAATCAACCACAGTAGTTGCCGCTTCTTGTGTTTTTAAATCGGCAAATACATTAAAAATAAGACCTTTGATTTCTTCAGAATCGGTTTCGGAATATTTTTTTGCAAGATTTTCCAAATCTTTAATATTTCCTGCTTCTCTAATAGTTTCAATGGCTTTTATAACAATATCCTCGTTTTTTGAAAATATATTTTCGTTGATTTTTTGTTTTTTACTGTTCATTTTTTAACATTTTATTTATATAAAAATAAAAACCCATAAATATATGGGTTTTTACTATTATCTTCCAATAATTCTTAATTAAGAAATCTAAATTTATCTCAATAGCAACATCTTTTTTGTTAAGTTATAATTCTCTGAACTAAATCTGTATAAATAAAATCCGTCGGGCACAATATTTCCCGATTCATCGCAAGCATTCCATTTTACATTATGCTTACCCGATTGTAAATCCTTTTTCAACAATGTTTTTACTTTTTTTCCTACCATATCAAAAATATCTATGGTAACATGCTCAGGTTTTGGTAAATAGAAAGTTATTGTTGTTTCTATGGTAAACGGATTCGGGTAATTTTTTATTGAAATATTATTATAAACATTTTCATACACACCTGTTTGATCAGTAGGAGTAATATATGCATAATAAACATCTTCGCCACCATTTAAAGTATTGCTCCACGCAAGATGAACTCCTGAACTATCCGAGACCATATCAAAATAATCTCCCATTTTTTGTTGATTGGGATATCCGATATGCGGGTCAAAAGAATCGGATAATTTTCTGTTTTTCGACCAAATTTCACCACCATCGGTAGAATATGAATAATAAAGAGCCGAAAAATGTTCGGAATCTTCGGGTGCATCACGAGTATCTAACCAAACAACATCAATACGCCCGTTTGGAGCAACCGACATTGTGCCAAACCACTGTATATTTGTTGTTGAAGTATCGGTATTAATACGTATGGGCGAAGAAAACGTTTGTCCACCATCGGTGCTTTTTGCAAACATTACATCAGCAGGGTCGGCAGATGTTTCAACAGAAGCAAGAACATAAACATTACCCCGTCCTGCACCATCAGACACATCAACATCTATCCAAGTTTGTCCCAATAATCCTTCAGGATTAATTGCATTTTGCATAACTAATTGTCCGCCTAAATCAACTGTTACCGAATTGCCCCATGAAACAGTAGCATTTGTATCATGAGCATTTGTTGACTTAGCTACTATAAACCCGCTATTACTTATACCGGCAACATAAAGTTCTCCTTCGGTTCCTATGGCAAGAGTTCCGAATACCGGATTTCCCGAAACAAAAGAACAATCTTCATAACTTTCTCCGGTATCTGTTGAACGGGTAAAACTTCCTTGACAAGCACTCGCATAAAACGACCAAAACGAATAATTATTATTACCCCCTATTGTTTTATTCTTATTTACAGCCATCCATAATTTATCGCCTCCGTAAGAGTCAACTCCTTCGTCCCATTCTGTTCCTTTATCTAAAATTCTAAATGTTTTACATTTAAATTTCATTTCACCGTTTATTGTATCGGCTGTTAAACTGTTGTAATAAAAATTACCGTCACCATCGGCACCCAAAACAGGGTCAGAACGAAAAACAGTATGATTAATCGGACCGGGGTTTATCCATGTTTTGCCGCCATCGGTAGAATAAGCATATCCTGCCTGCCTGAAATTACTGCTTATATTTGCAAATTGCCTCCACCCTATTATTATTCTATTAGGATTAGTAGGATCAATTGCTATTGACGGTTCATTTGCTGCATCTCCAACAATATTATTCCCTACAGTATCCAAATTTACTTGTGTTGTGAAAAAATTATCACCTTCAACCGTATAAGCAGGTGATGTTTCTTTCCTGCTATTTTGTAAAGAAATATATCTATCTGACGGAACCTCAAAATGTATTGATTTCATTTTTTTTATTTGGCTTTGCGTAAATTGACCAAAAGAAATTGTTTGCATCACAAATACAGTGATTATCAACAAAATAATTTTACTGAAATTTTTCATAATATTTAAAATTATTTATTTATTTTAAAATAATAATTTGTTTAGTTAATATTGTGTTGTTATTTCTAATTTTAACAATATAATTACCAACATTATTTATATAAGATAAATCTATTGTTTTTATTGTTTGTGTAATAACATTTTCATACACTTTTTGTCCTATAATATTATAAATTATTATTTGACATCCTTGAGCATTTTTTATATTAAAAGTTCCATTTGAAGGATTCGGGTATATTTTAATGTTATTGATTATTTTATTAGAAACATTATCTGCTACATTAAGTTTCATTTTATTTGCATTAACAATTTTACCGGTAGAACTATCAATAAGTAAAGCTACAAAATTAATATTATTAGCATCTAATGTATCGGGTATTGAACCGTTAAATGTATATTTATATGGTGTATTATGCATAACAGTAGCAGGAATGCTGTTAGCTACACCTTCCCAACCACCTATCAATTGTCGAGCAACATGATTATAATGCATAAGCGAAGCAGGAACATAATAGCTATTTTCTATTTTAAGTGTTCCTAATGTGTTAAAGTTAAAACCATCCCAATCAACCATAGTTTCAGAAGTACCTTGATAGTGGTCATGTTGAGCCCACTCTATATCTGTTCCTGTTACTTCATCTTCCATAACAACTAATGCCACTCTATAATTAGCCGAATTTATATCGTATGCAAATTTACTAGTCGTTTCAACGGTAAAATTTCTATTATCATTATTCCACTGTTGATTTGTAATTTTAATTTTTACAACTGGAAGTTCTCTTTTGTGCTTTAAATATTGTCCACGTAAAGACTGTATAGCCATAGATACAACAGAACCGGTGTTCCTGTCTATAATTCCCGAAGGTACTCTACGATTTACTTTATTTAATATTTTATCAGCATAATCTGAAAATAACATAGGCTCTTCTTTATATTGAGAATGACACCGTCCATGTACATGTACTGCTATTCCTATCCATAAACTATCAGGATACTCATGAGCCATAGTATTTAATCCAACCAATCCTCTCGGACAAAACATACACCACGTACCTCCAACTTCTTCACAAACAACTGTTTTTGTATACTTTTCATATAAAATTAAAACTTCTTTTGATTTACTATTATTGGCTTTATTAATATCAGCATTTCCATTTGGATTAGAAACTTTTATTTTAACGGTATGTTTACCTAAATCATTAACAACCCAAGGTATATTACAAGTAAAATCATACGTCTGATTAAATAAAATACTTTGGTTTGCAACAACTTTAAAAACAGAAGTATAATTCTCATTATCTATTTTATATACAACATCAAAAGAATCAACAGCATTAGACCTCATATTTTTTATTCTTCCTTTTATTAGAATATTTCCTTTTACTAAAACACTATCCATATAAATATAATCCATTGATATATCATAAGAACCTTCTCCTACTACTACTTTTTTATCTCCTGCAAGAATTAAAGCATTTGGAACATTTTCATATGCATAATCTTTATAAATAAAATTTGTACCATTCCACATTATTCTTACCCAACCATAATGTGTATTTCCCGATATTGTAAATTTTATTCCCATAAATGCATCTTGATTTAGAGGAAAGTATGTTCCTTGTCCCCAATTATTCATTGAGCAATCACTGGCATATTGGTACCAATTACTAGAAACTCCTATTGTATCATTTAGAGGAAGAGGCTTAGGAACATCCCACTCTGCCGTTGCATCTCCATTTGGCAAAAAATAAAATACAGGTGTTCCAAAATAAACGCCATCTGTAGTCGATAATTCTACTGTCCCATCATTATTAAAATCAATATTTCCTCCTGATGTGAAAGTATTATCAGGATTAATATCAACATATACAATACTTGCTTTTGAAACAATACCAATGCCTATCATCAGTATTAATAATAAAATTTTCATAACATATCTATTTTTTAATTATTCTTTTTGTTTTTACAAAACCATTATCCGATTCAAATTTAACAAAATAAACACCTTGTTTTAATGAGAAAACAGGTATTATTATTTTATTTAATCCTTCTGTATAAGTTTCCGCTTCGGAATATTTAACTATTCTTCCGTTAATATCTATAATATCCCAACGTATTTTACTTGATGTTTTTAGAATTACCTCAATATTTACTTCATTTTCAACAATATTAGGATATATTTTCATATTTATATTATACGATATTGATGAACGCTCTTGAATACCGGTAGGATTATTAATATTAACTTTTGCAAAATATACATTAACATCTCCGTCGTTTGTTCTTCCGTCTGCCCAAAACGGTATTGCAATGTTATCGGTTGCCACTACTTGCATGTAATCACCTATACCGAAGTTATCATTTTTCAATCCTATCTTTGTAAAATCGGAAGGAGCCGAACTGACCTTTATTTCATTAATTGTATTTCCTCCGTCGGTTGATATACCAAGATAATAATCAATATTTTTATTTTCCGTATCATTTCTTCCGTCATACCAAGACAATAAAAGATTTCCTCTGTTATTTACATAAATATTAGAATAAAATTGTTGGGTTTGCTGTGTAGCAGTTGCATTAATAACTTTTGGAGTTTTCCATGTTTCACCATTATCATCCGACCATGTAAGATAAGTATCCAAAAGTGCATTTGTACCTTCTACCGAACCATTTTCATAATCGGTATAAGTGAAATATATTCTGTTTTTATAAATACTTCCACTTTTATCAATAGCCATATACGGAGAACATTGAAGACGAGAAGTAATACCGGTTATAACTCTATTATCCGCCAATTTTACTTTTGCTATTTGACGATGCGAATCAAAATTATTTCCACCATTGCCAGAACGTGCTATCATTATAGATTCATCACTAATACAATATGCCGAAACAAAAACATCTCCGATTGAATTTATATCTACACAAGGCAAATGAACATATTTATTACCAAAAACATTAGTAGTATCATTAATTACCGTATTATTTTCATCCAAAACACTCAGCTTAATAATAGTTTGATTATTTTTTTCAATAGCAGTAGGTACATATTTATGATTTTTATAACTTGATGTTTCATTATTATCAATTGCCAACCAAGGCTTATCTGTTTGTCCACTGTTAGTAATAATGCTGTTCCACGTTACACCTTTATCTGTTGAATATGATATTAAGGTATGAATTATCGGATCATCATTTGTCATTTTTGCCGATAAACCAACCAAATAAGCAACTCCGTTATTATCAAACTTTAATATAGGATCACCGGCTCCTGCATATCCATTAAGAACTCCATGAAAAACACTCTTCTGCCAAGTTTCTCCAAAATCTAATGTATAATAAATTGAAAATGCACTTGAAAAATCATTATCGGTTCCCGAAAAACCATTAATAACAGCAACAATAATATTATTAGTATCAATAGGATTAATTGCCGCACTTAATTCCGATTCAGGTTTTGCATCGTCATATACTATTCTGTCTTGTGCAAAAACATAAATGAAATTTATCGATACAATCAATAAGATAATAATTCTTTTCATATATATAATTTTTATAATTAGTTGATATTTTATTTTACAGTAAATAATTTACCCTGCAAATGATATGTAACCTGATTCTGCTGATAATATTAAAATACAATCTGCTTATTAATTAAGATTGGAAATTGTAATTTGGTTGCTTTTAAATTTAGGAATCAAAATAAAACATCTAATAAATTAAAACAAAAAAGCCGAGAGATTATATCTTTCGGCTTTTTGTGATCGCGCCAGGACTCAAACCTGGGACCCACAGCTTAGAAGGCTGTTGCTCTATTCAGCTGAGCTACGCGACCGACACTCTTCTGTTTTGCGGTTGCAAAAATATATCTTTTTACAACTATTGCAAAAATATTTCAAATGTTTTTTTAATAAAAACACAAACTTATACTTACATTACTAATAAACAAGTATTTATAAGACTAATTAACTGCTAATAATTCGATGTCAAAAATAAGAGTGCTGTAAGGTTCAATAGGTCCTCCAGGGTGTGGATTTGCTCCATATGCCAAATTTTCGGGAACATAAACTTTCCATTTAGAACCAACTTTCATAAGCTGTAACACCTCTACCCAACCTTTAATAACTCCGTTTACCGGAAATGTAGCTGGTTCTCCGCGATTTACCGAACTGTCAAAAACTGTTCCGTTGATTAATGTTCCGTGATAATGCGTAGTAACAGTATCTGTTTCCTTTGGCATAGCTCCGTCACCTTCTTGTAAAACTTCGTATTGAAGCCCGCTAGGCAGTGTTACTACACCTTCACGCTTAGCATTTTTCTCTAAAAACTCCTTACCTTCAACAATATTATTTTCAAATTGCTCTTGTTGCAATTTTGTAAAATACTCTTGTAAAATAGTTTGAATTTCTTCTTCGGGAATTTGTAAATCTTTGTCTTTCAAATAATCGTCAAGACCTTTTGCCAAAAGCTCTGCATTAATCTCTGTCATTTTTTGTTGCTCCAAGTTTTGAGCAATATTTACCCCAAAACAATAGCTTACCTTGTCTAATTCTGATTTTATCATAGTTAAAAATATTTTTTTGCAAACATACTAAATAATCAGAGCTTATTTAAGCTCATTTAATAAAAATATTGAAAAACATATTTGCTTTTAATGTTATTAAAAATTACTCCATTAATAGTTTTAATTTAAACTAAATACTTTAATTATAAGTGGAATAATTTTTACTTTTAATTTAAAAGAAGATTACAACAAGTTAAGACCTGAGATTCTTAAAAAATTGAAAAAAAGTAATTATTTCTTTAATCGTATTTTATGTCCGTATAAAGCAAAATACAAAATAAACAGATAAGCCGGCAACATAACCCAATATGCTGTTTGATAATCAGCTACTGTTGCTTCTTGTGTTGTTTTTACGGCATCAACCAAAAATCCGAATATCAAAGGAATTACTGCACCTCCGACAATACCCATAACCAACATTGAAGCTCCTGTTTTGGTAAACTTACCCAAATCTTCCATAGCCAAGGGCCAAATTGCAGGCCACATTAGTGAATTGGCAAAACTTGTAAGCAACAATGCATAATAAGCATATTGTGCAGGCAGATAAATTAGCATTAAAGTAGCTGTAACACCTATTAATGCAAACATAATCAATGCTTTTGTTTGCGATATAAACTTAGGTATGGCAATAGCTCCAAAAATATATCCGGTAACCAATCCTATGGTTACAAACTTAGAGTAACTCTCAGGATTTGCCACATCGCTACCGAATGTTGCTTTTACAAATCCTATAATTGATGCCATTGGCAGCGTTTCAATTCCCACATATAAAAACAGTGCAATAACTCCAAGAATAAGATGCGGAAACTGCCAAATACTCGTTTTACCGGCTGCATAAGACGACTGTGTAGTTTCTTCTGTTTCATCTTCGCCTTCGGCTTTTACTTCGGGCAGTTTGGCAAAATATGTAAACACTCCAAGAAATAATAATATGCCTGTTACAATATAAAACGGCAGTATTACATCGTTAAGATGAACATTGCTTAAATCAATAAAAAGCCCCAAAAACAAAGGTGCTATCCACCAAGCAGTTTTATTCATAATGCCCATTAAGCTCATTCGCATAGCAGCACTTTCAACAGGTCCTACTATTGTTACATACGGATTTACCGATGCTTGTAAAAGTGTATTACCCACACCGCCAATAAACAAAGCAACTAAAAACAAAGGGAAACTAACTGCCTTTGCCGATGGGACAAACAATAACATCCCCAATGCCATAATAAAAAATGCTGTCATCATTGATTTTCGATAACCTATCTTTTTTATTATCATTCCGGCAGGTCCTCCAAAAACCACAAATGCCGAAAATATTGCCGCAGTAACCAAATATGATTGTCCTGTGGAAAGATTAAACGCCGATTTTAGTGCCGGAGTTAAAAATCCGCTTATTCCTACACCAAACCCTATTACAAAAAACATTATTCCTATTATAATCAAAGGTAAAATATAACTCTTCGATTGTGTGTTCATTCCTGTTGCCATAATTTTTTATCAGTTAATAATTAATATTTTTCAACTTTATTTTTTTATTTCAACCCTATAAGTCTCCTCAAGGGGATACCTGCTATTGATTTAATTTATACTTTAAAATTTTATCTTTTTACTTTTAACTTTCAACTTATTATCTTACCGCTAAGACGCAAAGTCGCAAAGGAGATTACCACAAATTACTCTAATTTTCACTAATTTATTTTCTTCTTTGTTGCTTATCCGGCTTCGACAAGCTCAGCCTACAAATCCATTTCTGCATTGTAGCATTATTGCATTAAATAATTAAATAATTGAACCATTATATCATTGTATCATTAAATAATTATATCATTCATTAAATAACTTTCAACTAAACACTTCCCTCCATACTTTTTTCAAGTTCGCGTGCACTTTGCAAAAATTCATCAAGTTTCATCTCTTTATGAAAAATCATTCCGTGAGTTGCACGTATCTTCGGGCTTTTATGTTCATAAAAGAAATCTTTACCCAAAATCAACTGCACTTTTTTAAACTGCTCTACCCAAATTTTTTGCGATAAATCGCTAAAAGGACCATCAAGTTCATAGCTGGGAAACGGTGCATCAACCTGAGTTATATAACAATCTTTAAACGAACGGTCAAGCACTGCCATAGAGTTTAACGACACGGGAGTAAACACATTTGCCTCATAAGGCTGAAATTTAAACCACACATTACGATATCCTATAACTTTAAAGTCTGATAAATCTTCCTCTTTGCTCCACTGTCGCAATGCTTCGGCTATTGCCTGCAATACTTTATAGTGAGTGTCGGGACCTGAACCTTCGGGGTCAAACGCAAGACTCAATTTTGTAGGCTTAATTCTGCGTAACATTTCAAGTATTGGTTCTACATCGCGTTTACGCTCAGGCTGTTCGGTAAATATATCACCGGTATAAAACCCAAGTCGCTTATGCTCAATATTTTTTACCTGAATACCATAATGAGCCCAAACAAGCTCCTCTTCAAACTCGCGAAGCATTCCTTTAAGTTTCTGTATCTCCGGCGGATTTTTCTCTCCGTCGTAACTGTTTTCTATTATTTCAATATCTCTTTTTATTTGATTTACAAGCTCCTCTTTCGATTTTACTTTGTAAATATCAACAATAGCACGTGTAAGACGATGGCAAACACCACGTAACTTACCGGGTTCGTCTTTTTCGGCTACTTTGTTTAAATAGTGGTTTACATCTTTATCCCATTTATATTTATACCCTTTTTCAAAAAAGTCGGGATAATTAATCATCTGTATCTGATTCTTAGCTACAAAATCAATTGTTGATTGCAACAAGCTGTTAATCAAATGATTTGTAACAGCCGTAAATCCCGATGTAAGAATCGAGAAATGAAATTTATTTGAAGGTTCACGCAATTGACGTATCACATTAGGAAAAATACCAAGCATCACATCATCATGGTGAGGACCTGTATGTAAATATGTTTGATTTGTTTCGCATTCCAATCCTGCCTCAATCTTTTTCTTTGCCGTTTCCACAACATCGTTTACCACATCAATACCAAGATTTGGAATTAGCGAACAATATTCATCGTTTTTTAAATCGTCAACTGTTAATTTATGTGCATATTTATTTATCTTTCGACAAAGGTTATAAACGGCTCTTTCTGTTTTTTCAAAAGTCCATTCACCTTCTTTATAATATTTATCAATGCTGTCTTTCAAATGCACCGAAGCTCCTTCGGTAATATACAAACGAGCATTTTTTTGACGATGCAAAACTGTTGCCGGATATAAATTATTCGGTTCACTTTCAAGGGCATTCTTCACAATAGGTGCCTTTGCTTCTCCTGCCGCAAATATTATTGATACTCCGTTTCTATTATAAGTTATCGTATCAAGACCTATTGTAATTACAAGGCGGTTTTTTGAAATCTCGATACCGCCTAGGTCGCCCGCCGCCGCCGCTTGTGTTTCAAAGTTTGTATTTGTAAGTCGTGTTGTTGAGTTGTGGTCGCTTCCGCGAACATTAAAAGCAATATGTCCGTCGGGACCAATACCGCCAAGGAAAAATCCTATTCCGCCTTTTTCTCGTATTTTTTCTTCGTAGCGTGTGCACCAGTTGTCAATCATAAAAATTGACTCCTGCTGAATTTTTTCAAGTTTAGTAGTAGCTTCTCTGCTTCTGAGAGACAAATCGATTTTATTATCGGGAAAAACTTCGGTAAAATGTCTTCCACCTGCCAAAGGTATCTCTTCGCTGTTAATTAAAAGGGCATTTTTAGGGTCTAACCCGAAACCTTTAATATAAAAGTTGTTTACATAGTCATAAAAACTGTTTTTTTGCTTTGGGCTGATTGGATAAAATTCATCTATTTGAACAAAATGCAATCCCGAAAGGTCGGGTTTTTTGTCAAGCATCAACCCGTTTTCTTTCATAAGGTTCATCGCTTTTTCCTCACCCCAATGTGTAAGAAAATACTGAGTCCACTTAATAAAATGTTCGGGAGTTTTCCCTGTGGGAAGACTAATAACTCCATTGTGATTTTCAGCTACCCATTCCAAAAATCGTAACGAAGTGAGCAATCCCAAGTTGGGAAAATTGGGAACAATAATATAAGGAATACGTGCTGAATAAAAATTTCTGTTTGACCGATCAAAAAATTTCTGTTCAACATTTGAGAAATCAGGTAATTGCATTTTTAATATTGTTTTAAGAATTTATTTATTTGTTGATTTTTGAGTATCTTTTTTATTATTTAAACTTAATAGTTCATTATATTTTTAGCTACAAATACATAAATTTATTGATTTATAAATAATTAGGCAATAATAAAACTCTACAATTATCTTTCTAACAATCAATAAATTACACTAACACACAACGAACTATTATAAACTAATATCATGTGCAAAATACACATGATATTAGTTTAAATATAATTATATTTATGAAGAAATATTATTAGTCAACATCCCACCAAAGAGGAGTGCCTCCCGTATCATCGCCACCAAGCAACTGAACAGCTTTTTCGTAACCATCGGGATTATTTTGTTTTTCGTTAACAGAAAAGTTAAGACGTTTAACAAAATCTGTTGTTGATATCTTACCTCCACTTTTATTAAGAACCACAGGAAACAGTTTTGGATAACCTGTTCTACGGAATTCACTCCATGCTTCCATTCCTTCGGGGAACATAGCAATCCATTTTTGAGTTATAATCTTTTGAAGCATCTCATCATTTGTTGTTGCTTCATCAAAATTAGGGGATGTAAGATTTAAATAATCAGGACCGAAAATTCCTGTTCCTGTCAATTTAACACTATTAGTATCATGTTTAACATCAATATATTCAGCAGCTTTATTTGAACTTGCAAGATAATCATCAGCTCCAGAAAGCCCATACTGATCAAATGATGCTTTTACACCCATTTCATACAACTCTTTGGCTGTTCCGCCCATATTAGCCCAACCTTTTAGAGCACCTTCGGCACGTAAAAAGTAAACTTCGGCGGGAGTCATAAGCACAGCCGGAGATTCTGCAGTAAGGTTTATACTTGAATGATCAAGATACTCTGCTTTATCAACTAAATTGATACCTTGACGGATTCCTTTATATTCATAACCGGCAGCAATAGCATCGGCATCTTTTGTAGGAGTAAAATATTTAGCCATTCGAGGATCGTTATATCCTTTAAGAATAGACTCCATAGGAGCACCCATTCTGATATCTCCCCAAGAATTTGCAATAGCGGCAACAGGATGAGTATATCCTTTTCCCGATACTTGAGCATTTGTAGCTTCAAGAACACCATATTTATTACTCATTGCTTTTTCAGCTTCTGCCTGTGCTTTAGTCGGGTCAATATCAGAAATTCTCATTGCAAGACGCAATCTTAAAGAGTTAGCCCATTTAATCCACATTGTATAATCACCGCCAAACATTTGGTCGTATTTTGTAAACGGATGAATATCAGGATATTCGGTTACAAACTTATTGAGTAAATCTACAGCTTTATCCAAGTCTGCAAAAAATGCATAATACGCATCCTTTTGGCTGTCAAACTCACCACCTGTTTGCGAATCGCCATAGTGAGTATAAATAATTGGTCCGTATTGATCGCTTACACGGTGCATAGCTTCTACTTTAAGAATCAAAGCTGTTGCATAAAAACTGGGATATTTCTCTTTTGTAAGTGTTTCTACCTGATTTTCAGCTGTCATAAAATATGCATAAGTATAATCCCACGCCGAAAAGTTCCAACCGTCAACCAAAGCATAAGTCATATTGTTTACGTTTCCTGCAAAAGGAGTAGGAGTCATCATATAACCCGAAAACACATCGGCATTAAGGTTTTGCATAATCTGGAAAGTCCAGTTAACACCCCAGCCCCAGTTAAAATTACAGTAAATCATTTGTTGCATCTGAGGGAAAAAACCTCCGATAAAATAGTAGTCTGATTGAAGTTGCTCATTTGTAACTCCACGCTCATCAATATTCATCTCTTCAAAATCGCTCGTACAAGATGCGAACAGAAGTAAACCGCTGATAAGCAAAGTTGAAAATATTTTAGTTTTTGTCTTCATCTTAATAATTGTTTTGGTTTAGAAAGAAAGTTTAATATTAAATCCAAAGCTTCTGGTTGTTGGCATTCCAAACACATCAACACCTTGTAAGTCGTTTCCTGTTGACATTACTGCGTCAGGATCGTAAGGAGCATCTTTATACAAAAAGAATAAATTTCTTCCGATTAATGAAAGACTTGCACCTTTAATTACAGAACCAAATATTGATTTAGGGAAATTATAAGATAGAGCTAATTCGCGTAAACGAATATTTGTGGCACTGTAAACATAGTATTCGGAAATACCGTCACGACCTCCTACTACATTGTAAAAACCTTGAACATCGGTAAATTTATGTCCGTAAACTTCCACATAACCGGCATCACGTGCATCGGCTGAAGCTTGAGAAACTCCCCATTGGTCTAAATCGGCTTGTGTCATAGAAATTACTTCACCGCCAAATCTACCGTCAATTAAGAAACTTAAACCAAAGTCTTTATAAGTCAACTGAGCATTCCATCCCAAAGTAAAATCGGGATTTGCATTGGCTATTTTCTTAAAGTCTGTGCTTTTTGTAGGTAATCCGTTATCGTCAAGAATTAAATTACCGTTATCGTCACGGTCAAATGTTATACCGTAAATATCACCGTATTCACCGCCTACGGTCATTCTCATCCAGTAAGAACTACTTGTTTGGTTTCCAAAGTTAAAATAGTCCATATCGGGATGTAGTTCGATAACCTCGTTTTTGTTTTGAGCAAAGTTAAAATAGTTTTTCCAGATAAAATCACCATTATTAATCGGATGAGCACCAAGAACAATTTCAAAACCTTTGTTTTGAATATTACCCGCATTTACATAATACCAAGAATATCCCGAACCGGCAGGTGCAGGTAGTCTAAAGAATTGATTCTTAGTATTTGTTTTGTACCAAGTAAAATCAAAAGTTAACATATTATTGAAGAATCTCCACTCTGTTCCCAATTCGACTGATGATGACATTTCAGGTTCAAGATTTTCAAAAGGAGCTTCCGAATTGTAAATTAAACTTCCTCCGGCTGCCATTTTATGAGTAGGATAACTCATATAAGCTGGAATTGAATTACCCACTTTACTATAAGAACCTCTTACTTTACCGAAAGTTATTTGAGACGGTAACGAAACCATATCGGAAATAACAGCTGTTAAACCAACTGATGGATAAAAGAATCCGCTGTTCATACTATTGGTATAAGCCAAAGACGATGACCAGTCGTTACGTCCTGTTATATCAAGAAATAAATAATTTTTATAACCGATTTGTGCTGTTCCGAATAACGACTGTTGCTCTGTTTCTCCTTTAGTTTCCTCCAAATAACCGATACCCAACATATTTCCCAAAGTAAATACATTGGCAACTTCTAACCCGTCATCACGTGAATCGAGTAATGTAGCTTGATGTTTTACGTGATTTATACTTGTTCCTAAAGTTGCAGTAACTGCAAAATCGTTAAAATCTTTATTGAAATTCAACAATAAGTCTCCGTATAGCAAAGTAACTTGATTGTCGGAAGTTATAAATCTACCGTTTCCGTTACTTCCTGCCAAAGCCGGAGTGGTTGTAGCATAAATATGTTGCTCATACTTATCAGCTGTAAAGTCGGCACTTCCGCGAGCTTGCAAGTTAAGATAATCGGTAAATTTAACTTTTGCAGTTAATGAAGAAATAACTCTGTTTCTAATATCTTCGCTTGGTGTTCTATATGCCAACCACCAAGGGTTTTGTTCCCAAGTATCGGGTTGCTTATGCCAATTCTGAGCCATAAGGTTTCTATCTTTATTATAAATCTCAAAATTATCTTTATATTGATTAATATCTTCACCACGAGGGAAACGATATAGACCAACAAGCGGGTTAAAATAGTATCCTCCGGGAGTAGGACGATTATTTACAGTCTGATTTATCAAATTTACAGATGCATCTAAATTAACAATATCTCCAAATAAATTAACTGTCTCCCTAAAATTGAAGTTATGCTTGTTTAATTTATTTTCATCAACAATTCCGTTTGCATGAGTATTTGCATAAGAGAAATAAGTTTGCATTTTTTCTTTACCTGAGCTAACACTAATAGAGTTAATAGTAGTAACTCCTGTATTGAAAAAGTCTTTTGGGTCGTGTCCTGCTTTTCCGTCTTTAGCTCCCCAACTGTATCCGCCGTCACTCATTCCGTAAGAATCTTGCAACTCAGGCATTACCAATACATTGTCGAAAGTTGTATTTGAATTAAAATTAACTGATGTTCTTCCGGCAATTCCTTTTTTGGTAGTAATAACAATTACTCCGTTTGCTGCTTGCGAACCATAAAGAGCCGAAGCCGATGCACCTTTTAATATATTGATGCTTTCGATATCATCGGGGTTTAGGTTACCGATACCGTCACCGCCGTCGCGGTTTCCTGCATCGTTTGTTCCTCCTATAGATGTAGCAGGCTGTGCAGCACTTGCATTATACATAGGAATACCATCGATAACATACAGCGGTTGGTTATTTCCCGATGCCGATTTATTACCTCTGATAATTACCTTAGATGAACCACCTACTCCCGATGAACTTTTATTGATAACAACACCGGCACTTTTACCTGCAAGCGAGTTAATCATATTAACATCTTTTGTACGAGTTAATTCATCGCCTTTAACTTGTTGAGTTGAATAAGTAAGCCCTCTGGATTTTTTTTCGATACCCAAAGCTGTTACTACCACCTCGTCAACACCGAACACTGCCGGCATCATAATAACATCATATACATTGCGAGAAGCGTCAAGAGTAATTTCTTGCGTTTCCATTCCGATAAATGAAAAAGTTAAAGATTTAGCTTCCGGCGAAACAGAAATGGAATATTTACCGTTAATATCGGTAATGGTTCCGTTTGTAGTTCCGGTTACAACAACCGATACTCCGGGTAAAGCCAAACCATCGTCACCGGATGTAACGGTACCGGTTACCGTGCGTTGTTGAGCAAAAATCATGCTATAAAACAACAACAACGAAAAAGTAAAAATAACTCTCATAATTTAAATAGTTTTGGTTTAAAATTTAAAATTAGATACTTATATAACTTTATTTATTTTCTAATATATTTTCAATGACAACGATTGCAGAACCTAATAAACCGCTGTCAACACCTAGTTCCGAAATACGTATTTGAACATCCTCATGCAACTTAGGTAAACAATATTTATAAATTGATTGTTGTACGGGAACTTCAATATATTGCTTTGCTTGCGATAAAACACCGCTCAATATTATTACCTCGGGATTTAATATTTGTATTAAATACGAAATACCTTTTCCCAAATTTACACCCACTTTTTGAATTAAGTACAGAGCAAATTGGTCGCCGCTTAATGCTTCTTCTATTATTTTTGTGGGCGTTAACTCATCCGATTTATAATATTTATACAATTTAGACATCTTATTGTTTTCGAGTCCTTCTTTTGCAAAACGAATAAGAGCACTGCAAGAAGCTACTGTTTCAAGGCATCCAACCTTTCCACAATTACATAATACTCCGTCTTCTTCGGTTTGAATATGACTAAACTCACCTGAAAACCCCGAATTTCCTTTATACAGTTTCCCGTCTAATATCATACCCAAACCAAGCCCCCAATCTATTTGAATAACTAAAGCATTCTTTGTATTGCGAGCTGCTCCGTATTTCATCTCAGCAAGAGCTCTTACTTTCGAGTCGTTTTCAATAAAAACAGGACGCTTAAACTTTTTTTCTATCGCTTCAGCTAATGTTTCATTTTTATCGTAAAAATATGTGTAACTGATTCCCTCTTTAGAATTTACAAGTCCGGGCATATTTAAACCTACACCCATAATCTTTTTTTCGGGAATTTGATTTGCTTTCAATAATTTTGCAGATTCAGCATATATTGTTTCTATTATTAATTTTTTTTTATCAAAAGATATCGCTTGTAAATCAACTCCTCCAATTTTTTCAAGACTGTTATTAAATAATGCTATCCTCAAAAACCTTCTTCCAACATCAACACCTAATATAAAAACCGAGTTCTTTTTTAATCCGTAAACATTTGGTCGCCTTCCGCCAATTGATTCACCTTTACCTTTTAATTCAATATATCCATCGTCAATTAAATCATTTAAATATTGATTTGATGTGGGTGCACTAACTTTTAGTAGTGATGCTATTCGCGAACCTGACATAGTTCCATTTCTATAAAGATATTTGATAATTCTTTTTTTATTAAGAAATGTTTTAAGTTCAACTCCCAACAATGTATTCGGTATATAAGTATCCCACATATCCATATGTGTATATTTTTTATTTTTATCATAGCAAATGTAGATATTTTTATATAAAAAGCAAATACTTTTTAAAAAAATTTAAAAAGTATTTTAAAACATATAATTTTTTTATTATTAATAAAATAAAAAAGGCTGCATTAATGCAGCCTTTCAAAAAATATTTTTTAATAAATTATTTTCAAAATACCCATCTGATATTAAATCCAAAACTATCAAATACAAAACCTGTAGTTTGAATAACAACCAAGTTAGGACGCCAATCTAATCCCAAAGCAATAGGAACACTGTTAAATCTGTATTCCAAACCTGCTTCACCAATAATGCCCAACATAAACGGGTCACCTAAAAAAGTATTAACACCGGCTCCCACATACCAATTAAAAGCCTCTCCGTTTATAGGTCGATACAAAAAATCCCAAAGAGCATCTACTCCAACTCCGTTACCACCAAAAGATACATCAGCATGAATACGGCTAAATTTACTTGTACTGAAAACTCCGTCAAGAGCAACATTATTTCCCGAAATCATTCCAAACCTCACACCTATCTCTTGTGCATTGGTAATTGTTAAGCCTCCTACTAATAAAAAAACTGCGAGTAAAATCTTTTTCATAATTGTTTTTTTTAATGATTATATAATTATTTTTATTTTCATTTTTAATAATTACAAAAGTAAATAATTATTGTTCAAAGAAAACGCTTTTATACTAATAAATATTTTTACTCAAGGTATAAAAAAACAAACCATATCAATATTTGTTATATTTTTACCGGAATATAAGTAAAATATTTTTGTTTTTCCAAAACTTACATATTTAATTAACAAATATTTACATATGATTGATTTTTCGAACAGCACAAAAGAAGCTATAATAGCAAAAGACAGAAAAATATCTTTTTCTGAATTAAACACCTATATTAATAAGTATGCAACTCTTTTTGAAAATAACAAATCGGAAAGAGTGGCAATTATCAGCGAAAACCGTGTTGAATGGATTTTTGCATTTTATTCGATATGGAAAAACAACAAAGTTGCCGTACCTATTGACTATATGGCATCAAGCAGTGATGTTGCTTTTATTTTAAACGATTGTAAACCGGGTGTTATATTTACTAGCAACGAAAAAGCCGATGTTGTAAATGATATTGTCAAAAATATTGATTACACACCCGTTATAATAAATCTTGATACTGTTACATTACCCGATAATATTTCTGCAAAAGAGTGGAATGTCCCAAAAAACAATGAAGATACAGCAGTAATTATTTATACAAGCGGCACAACAGGAAGCCCAAAAGGTGTAATGTTATCTTTTACAAACCTGTTGGCAAATGTAAATGAAGTATGCAACGAAGTAAATATTTACCAAACCGATATGCAAGTGCTTATGCTTTTGCCGATGCACCATATTTTCCCTTTGGTAGGAACTATGGTTGCTCCTTTAAGTATTGGTGCCACAGTAGTACTGTCGCCATCAATGCAAAGTGCCGACTTGCTTGAAACACTTAAAAATAACAAAGTAGGCTTAATGGTTGGTGTTCCCCGTCTTTACGAACTTATTTACAAAGGACTAAAAGCTAAAATTGATGCTAGTTTTGCAGGAAGAATGTTTTATTCAATATTAAGCCGTTTTTATAATAAAAATTTATCAAAAAAAATATTCAAGAAAGTTCACGAAGGTTTTGGCGGACATCTTGAATTTATGATAGCAGGCGGTGCCGCTCTAAATCCCGAAGTAGGTAAGTTTTTTAAAACAATGGGCTTTTCTATTCTTGAAGGTTACGGAATGACCGAAGCCGCTCCTATGATTACATTTAACCGTCCTGAAAATTTCAGAATAGGAACTCCGGGACAGAAATTAAAAACCGTTGATATACAGATAATTGATGGAGAAATTACAGCCAAAGGTCCTAATATTATGCAAGGTTACTTTAATCGTCCTGAAGAAACAGCCGAAATTCTTAAAAACAGCAGACTTTATACCGGCGATTTGGGCTATATCGACAAAGACGGATTTTTATACATAACCGGACGAAAAAAAGAGATTATTGTTTTATCAAACGGTAAAAACATAAATCCTACCGAAATTGAACACAAACTTGAAAATACATCACCATTTATTAGTGAAGTAGCAATTAGTTTAATTAATGATAGTCTGCATGCTTTTATTGTGCCCGATTATTCCGAACTTCACAAAGAAGAGATTAAAGATATTGAAGAATATTTTAAAAATTCTGTAATATCAGATTATAATAATCAAGCAAGTTCTTACAAAAGAATTATGCAATTTACTCTGCTTAAAACAGAAATTCCACGAACACGCTTAGGCAAAATTCAACGTTTTAAACTTGAACAGCTTCTGCTTAAAGACAATAATAAATCGGATAAAAACATAGATAATTCTCCCGAATGTTGCGAAGAATACAAAAGCATAAAAGTTTTTATTGAGGAACAAACAAATTCAAAAATATCTCCCGACGACCATTTGGAATTTGATATTGCTCTCGACTCATTAGGAAAACTAAGTCTTATTGATTTTATTGACAAATCATTTGGTGTAAAAATAGACGAGAAAAAACTTTTAGATTTTCCTTCGGTAAAGAAACTTGTTGAATTTGTTTCGGAAAATAAATTAAAACACAAAATTGAGCATATTAATTGGTCATCAATTCTTAAAGAAAAAAAGATAAATCTGAAACTACCAAAAACTTGGTTTACCATTAAGTTATTTAAAAACTCATCAAAATACTTTTTTAAGCTGTATTTTAAATTTAAAGGTAAAGGAATGGAAAACATTCCCGAAGGA
>Ga0256846_1000258_pt1 | contig 22669 bp, 14 predicted proteins | sample TevniametaG_FD_189098 | JGI IMG/M metagenome (GOLD analysis project Ga0256846, IMG submission 189098) | Tube worm associated microbial communities from hydrothermal vent at the East Pacific Rise, Pacific Ocean - Tevnia | ecosystem: Host-associated > Annelida > Integument > Unclassified ...
GTGCATTCGCAGAGCCTTAGGCATTATAGGCAGGTGTTGCCGACTCAGGTTCTACTGTTAGCATTTAGAAAGCGACCAAGGCAGATTTTAGGCGTTTTTTGATTCTTGACATGTCTAGGCTCTACGGACAGAATGCAGTGCTTGCGAAAAAAGGCAAATAACAACAAAGGTTTTTTGATATGCCTAAGCTCTACTGCCAGCTAAAGCCTCTACCGTAAAATCGGCAAAGGGCTTTGGCTGATTCACAGCCACCTTGCGTAACCTTACCTGTTCAAGAATAGCCAGAAACAAAACCAGCATATCAAATACACTGGAACGCCGCTCTCTCATGGCTGCAAAAAAAGTAAAGCGTCTTTTGCGTGTAAGTGTCGCCTTTAACCAATCGGCTGCTTCCTCTATTGTCCAATCGTCCCTTGTAAGAAGCATAGGCTGAGTTGGGCGTTCACGTTCTATAAGGGCTGCAAATGTTTTTAAGAGATCGTTTATATTGCCCTTCTGTTCAACTTTCGCTTCCTGACCGCGGGGATAATACCTAAGGTTGTGTTCTCTTTTTTCTTCAAGAAAACCGGCTGTTTCCCGATAGCGGTTAAACTCTTCAAGAATGCGCGAAAGGGTAACCGGCTCTTCTACCTGTTCTTCGTCATTCTGCAAGCTCTCACGTAAAAGAACCTTCATTTTCCAACGTAGGAGGATGGAAGCCATTAGTAGAAACTCGGCCAACTCTTCCAAATCGGTGCCAATAGTTTCTATGTATGAGATGAAGTCATCTGTAAGTCGTGCTATTGGAATATCCAAAACGTCCAGCTTATCTCTATGGATAAAATATAGAAGAAGATCAACCGGACCTTCATAGGTCTCCAGAGCAACCTTGTAGGGACTCAAAACGTATACCTCAGATATTGCTTAGCTTAACGCAAATATTCGTAGACCGTGTACTTTTTGCCGACTATTTCAAGTTCACCAAGTTCTTTTATTTTAGAACCTTGCGGAAGGTGGTCTTTGAGTCCTTCTTCCATGAGAATCTTGGTTTTCAACTCAAAATTCCAAATTGCCAACTCGCGCGCTACCAATACGGGTTCACCGAATATAGCAAGGTCAACCAAAGGCACTTTACCAAGGGTGCTTACAAAGGTCTCTCCCGACGCAAGTCCAATACCTAAGGTAAATTCTCCAATTCCTTCGGCAGCGTACTTGGCGCTAAAGTTGGTAAAGAAACGGCGAATTTCCAAACTAGCCTGACAAGCTTTGGTATAACTCTGTTTTCCAACAAAGAAGAACATACTGGCGTTACCAGTAAACGACATCCTTAGTCCGCCGTGCTTACGTACGGTTTTCAAAATATTGGTACGGAACTCTTCAAAGCTTTTTAAGGCTTCCTGCAGGCTTTTTCCCTTCTTTTCAAAATCAAGATATACCGCCATGATTGCCGATTCTTTGTTAATGCGGAAGTAGGGAAGGTTCATGAAACGTTCAATGTATTCCTTTTCCTGTTCTGCGGGAAAGTATTGCCCTACCATTTGCTTAATGTAGGTGCGACGCTTACCGTCGGTATAATAATAGACTATATAGCCTACGCCTAAAGCTAAGAAAGATGCAAGGAGTGGGGTAAAGAAGCTAATGCGTACTCCATTGCTTGCCGAGCCTGCAACTATTAAGTAAAAGAGGAAAATGAGTGCTGCAAGTATCGGCAAGGTAAATTTGCGCCAGTAAAGCAGTATGGCAAGCGCGGAAAGTGTGGAAAGCAGGAAGGTTAAAATAAAGGCCGCAACTATACTTGGGGGAACCGCCTGTTGTTCGGTAAGCAGACCGTGTAGTACGTTTGCCTGAAATACCATTTGAGGCATGTGTCCGTCAACCGGTGTTGGGACAGCCATAGCAAACGGGTCAACTGTAGAGCCTATGAATACGTACTTATCCTTGAAGAGTTTTGTCGGAACCTTTCCTGCCAGAATTTTTGAAACGCTGTAGTGTTTGAAATTTTTGTAAGCTGAAGTGTAGTGAACACGAAAGGTGTAGCCTTCGCCAAACCGTATTTCCTTGTTATCGAAAGTTATAATACGGCTGGAAGGTATATCAACCTGTTCTGGTTTTTTTATCCGCCAGTACATAGCGAATGCAAGCGAGCCATAGATTTTATTTTTACATAAGGCTATCATCGGCGCTTTTCTAACGATTCCCAGATTATCGTAAAAAACGCTTAGATGTCCAATACCTCTGCATACTCTGACGACATTTATGGGCGGAGCGTTGAAATCTTTTTTGTCAATAATTGCCGTATTTTTTCTAAGATTTTCAGGATTTCTTTTAATGCTTATCTCACCTAGCAGAATATCATCATTTACCTTAGTGTTTAGCATGGCGAAGTTTACGAAAACGTTACGATTGCTGTCTATTACAGAAGTTAATTCCGAGTCCCACTTTATGGGTGTAAACAGACTATCAATAATGGCTTTTCCTCTTGCCGGCGCAATTTTGAACCATCTTTTCAGAGAATCAAGCTTTTCCTGTTCAAGACGTGCCTTTAGTTGAGGGGTAACAGGCTCTTTTTGAAGATAAGGTAGAGTAATGCCAATCGCCTTGGCGGTTTTGAGCTGTTTTAAAAGTTCCGGCATCCAGTATCCGTAGTAATACAGACTGTCCCCTAGTTCTACAAGGCTTTGTTCGTCCAAATTGACAAGGACTATGTCTTTATTAGTTTTCAGGCCTTTTCTTTCCAAAAGGTCGTGCATTGGTCTGTCTAGAGAGCTTAAGGGATTGCCTATGAAAATTTGAATAATCAGAAATAGGAAAGTAACGGCAAAACCTATAATTAAGGCATCTCTAATTTGACGAAATTTTATCATACTTCCTCCAGTTCATATTCACGCACTCCCAATCCTATAGATTGAGCATGAGCCAATTGAATTTCAGGGTTAACCCTTGGTTGGGCCGACCGTATTTCATTTTCAACCATGTCGAAGCAGGCCTGATCTAGCGCTACTAAATCAAGCGATGCAAGAATTCCCAAATTTTCACAAATAGGTTGCATTTCCTTACCAATGCAGTCGCAGTCTTTGGTGATGTGGATAAGGAAATTTAGGAAATACGCCTCCTTATCCTTCAGTGCAGCCATAGCGTAGACGGCCATTTTTTTTGAAACAGAGTCAGAGGCTTCATCCCAATTTATGCGAACCGCTCTTGCCGTACACACCCCAATACATCTTGCGCATCCTGTGCATTTTTCGCTTAGTATAAAAAAGTTATCCCCTTTTATTTCAATGGCATCTGATGGGCATTGCTTTTTGCATTCACCGCATTTACTGCAGTAGTCTGTATCAATCCATGGTTTACTCAAGGAGTGCATTTCCAGCTTTCCGGCGCGTGAGGCTGTTCCCATTGAAAAGTTTTTTATGCTTCCTCCAAATCCTGCAACCATATGTCCCTTGAAGTGTGAGAAACCAAGTAGTGTCGGAATTTCTGTAATCATAGCTCCCAGTTTGGCGTTTTGTATTAGTTGGTTGGCTAAGGGAATTTCTATTGAATCCTCACCGTGCATACCATCAATAATTATCACGGGCGCACCAATATTTTGATGGCTGAAACCGTGTTCATAGGCAAGGTTTAGGTGATCTATTGTATTTCCGCGTTCTCCATAATATAGGGTATTTGTTTCAAACAGAAAAGGTTTGGCCTTGCGTTCTTTAAGAAAAGAAACTGTTATTTTTGAGTATTCGGCTGGAATAAATGTTCGGTTGCCTTTTTCGCCAAAATGAACCTTTATACCTACCGGTGTGTTGGCTTGAAAATTTTTATCAATAAGCTTAGCCAACAGCCTTGGCAGGCCGGCAATTAAAGCTTCCTGACGTTTAGCTGGAAGAAAGAATACCTTTGATGCCATCGGCGTATGATAAGGACAGGGCGGCTTCTGTCAAGGCTGTGTAGTATTGACAGACAGTTGGGAGATTGCAGAAGGGTTTTGCTTCAAACACGCGACATATATCATGTACACTTCGCCGCGATATCTTCTGACAAACGAGTAATCGTATTAGGACGCGCGACATATACCGTATGCTCTCAGTTACTCTTTTAATAAAAGAAACTGCTTGGAATAAAGTTAATTCCGACACGCAGCACCTGCCATCAAGTTACTCTGTGTCTTTTGTATGCTTTGAGGTAAATAACAAGATTGCTTCCTTCCCTAGCCGGTCGAATCAATTACAACGACACGAAATATGCACGGATATACAAGAGTTAATCCTCCTCAGCAGGTCGAGTTAATTATAATGATGAGCTAAGCTTGGCTTTGAAGTATATTCCGTTTGGTCTCTTGGATGCTTCCTAAACTACCGTATTCTATTTGTAAAACAATGACAAAATTAGTGATGGAATATTAGAACAAAAGCAATAAATCTTCCGCAACTAGCTTGTTTTTAAGGCAGTTTTTGCACATTTTAACCTGATTTTTTCTTGTTTGGAACGGAAACTGCCGTATAAGTTAATATTACAAGTTGCTTATAAGCTTCCTTGACAAAAGCCTACAATCGATTAATCTAAAAGTATACGGCCATGTTAAACTCAAATGCGCTTTAGTAATCTAAGGCGAAATCAGAGGAAGGCTATATGCTTAGCAAAGAGGCGCGAAAAAGACTGCAACCATTTATATCAAATTCACTTTTACCGACTAAAGGAGAATCCGCAGAAACTGGAGAAGTTACGCTATTATGCAGCTTAGTGCTGCTCAAACTTGAAGGGTTTGATGAGCTTACAGAAAAGTTGGCTTTCCGTAATGCGGAGGAATTTACTTCCATACTTAACGATATTTTTGGGAAAATTATTGACGCAGCCGAAGGTTTTTCTGCAGAAATTGTTAGTCTGGACGCCTACTCAGCGCTTCTTGCTATTCCAGGTACACAGGCTGTTGATAGTTTAACAGCTATAAGTTGCGCGGAATGGATAAATAGAGCATTGTCAGAAATGACGATAATCAAAACTTCTGCCGGTGAAGTGCATTTGACCGCCAGATTCTCGGTGGATTCAGGAGAGTTAAAAGATTTTAGGGTAGGGAATAAAAATCGACTCATTAGGGTTCTTTCAGGCGATGTCGCCGATAATTTGTACAATCACATAAAAGACGCGGAAGCTGGAGATATTCTTATAAGTCCAACCGCGGCGCAAGGTCTTGGGGAAAAGCTCAAGCTGGAAAAACAGGGAAGCGGCTTTAAGCTTCTTGAGCTTCTGGAAGCTATTTCACCACTTACTTCAAAAAAACAAGCTAAAGAAGCAGGCCTTCAGCTTAAAAAATTATTGCCTCCTCCTCTTGTTGATAGATATATTTCGCTTTCGTCGGACGAAGCCGATTCCTTCCATCAGTATCTTTATGGCACGGTGATGGTTGTAAATCTCAAAGGACTTCCAAGGCTATTTGAAGCTTATAACGAATACGTAAATAAGGCCTTGCGAATAATTCACAAGTATGAAGGCATAGTAAAAAGTATAGAGCCTGGGGAAGAAGGCGATAGGTTAATTGCATTTTTTGGAACACCTGTTGCGCATGAGGATGATGAGAAGAGAGCGGTTCTTGCCGCGAAAGACCTTATAAATACCGCTCCTGCAGGTGTTTATCAAAGAATTGGAGTTTCATCAGGATATTTGTTCATCGGAGTAGTTGGTAAGAAAGCCCGTAAGGAATTTTTAATCTCAGGACAGGCAATTTCTGAAGCCTATTTTCAAATGCAGGCTGGAGAAGACGAAGAGATTCGCATTGGAAAGAAGGTAGAGTCTAAAATAAAACCCATATTTGCCGTTACAGCTCAAACCCCAATAACTGTAGGTAACGTATCTTATGAGACTTACCGTCTAGAGTCCCGACATATTGATCTTGGTTGGCTGAATCCGCCGCAAGATGAATTTGTAGACAGAAAAGATGAACTTAATCAACTTTATGAGCTTTTAGGTCAGGTAGCGCAAACCAAACGAGGAGTGGTGGCAACTATAACCGGTGAAGCAGGTGTGGGGAAAAGCCGATTGCTTCAGGAATTAGCTAAGCGTGCCGGTAAAGCGGCCTTTACTGTGGCGGGTGGGCGATGCGTAAGTTACGGTGAAAAAACACCTTATTTGCCATGGATAGATTTTCTGAAAGGTCTTATGGCCGAAGGTGAAAAAGAAGTCTCAGAGGCGGCTCTCAAAAGATGTCTTGATTCAATAGAGCGCCCAACCTGGGCGCCATTGGTGGCTCCATACGTTGGCTTGCATCTGCCGGATAATGATTTTACCAAGAATATCGATCCATCGGAACGCAAACAAAAGATGTTTGCACTGGTTTTGGAACTGCTTGCCTATACTTCAGGTCAAAATCCCTTGCTTTTGATTTTTGAAGACATTCAATGGATAGATTCTCTTTCTCGCGATTTGATTATGGACCTCATAGACCTTTTTTCAGATTTTCCCCTACTGCTTTTGATGACCACACGCGACAGCGCGGAGGTACTGCCATGGCATTCTTTACCCATACATAGCCGAATAGACCTTGCTCCTTTGGGTGCAGACGAGGCCAATGCGCTTACAGCGGCACGTTTGGCGCCGGATATTCCTCAAGAAGCTGTCCTGAATTTAGTCTACAAAACAACTCAGGGGAATCCATTCTTTATGGAGGAATTCATTAAGCTTCTTGAAACAAGCGGAGCATTACAGCATCAGGATACTAAAGTTAGCTTGAGTTCTGAGGTTAATTTTGAAAAGATACCTCCAACAGTGCATCGAGTAATATCTTCACGTGTTGACCTTCTTAACGAACGAGCAAAAAATATATTGCGAATTGCCGCTGTTATAGGTCAGAGCTTTGAATTTTCCGTCCTGAACGCCATTCAAGACCTTGCCAAAAATGAGGCGCTTCAACGTCAGTTAAGCCTACTTGAATATCAAGGGCTTATCTCCCGCGTAGAAGAGGCTAGTGGAGATGTGTATCAATTTACAAATAATATGATACGTGAAACGCTTCATGTTTCACTTCCAGCATCTCAAGCCAAGGCCTGTCATCAGAAAATTGCAAAACTTTTGGAAAACGAAGGTTGCCAAGCCGAACAAGTGTTACTGGATCACTACTCTCAGGCTGAGGATGAAGGGAAAACCCTTGACTATCTTATGCAATCTGCCGAAGGAGCCGCGGCTGAATATGCAAATGAGGAAGCACTTAAATTCTACGAACAAGTACTCGGCCTATTGGCTGGCCGAAAGGGACGCGAAAATCTGAAACTACGATTTGATACGGTTCTTAAAAGAGAACGAATTTATGCACGTTTAGGACAGAGAGATAAGCAGAAATCCGATTTGAAAGCCCTTCTTACCCTTGCGCTTTCCCTTGAAAATAAAACCCTGATTGGATTGACTCTTTCACGGGAAGCTATGTATCATTACGCCGTAGATAACTATCAAGAAGCTCTTAAAAAAGGACTTAAGGCGATTGAGATATTGAAGGAAACAGATGAAAAACGGGAGTACCTTTCGGCAATTAGACATCTTACCTATACCTTTGAATCCATGGGACGTTTTGATGAAACCCTTAAATATCTGGAGGAAGCGCGTACCATAGCAGAGGAGATGGAAAATCCTACAATTGAAGCACAGGTACTTGGTGATTTTGGAAGACTATTTCAGCAACGCGGTAATTATCGGCAATCTCTTAAATTTATGGAAGAAGCTTTGGCGCTCTATAAACAAAGCAAAAATCCTGAAGGTGAGGCAAGAATAGCCGCTCAATTGGGAATTGCTTATAAATACCTTGGTCTGTTCGATAAAGCTAAAAACGCCTATAATACAACCCTTGAATTGGCAGTAAAGATGGGCGATGCTAAAAAAGAAGAGATAGTTTTAAGAAATTTAGGCATAATTTTCAAAAATACGGGTAATTTGAAGGAAGCTCTGAATTACTGTATGAGGGCTTTGGAAATTGCACGGGAGATTAAAGATATTTCCGGTGAGAGCGCACTTCTTGACACAATAGGTAATATCGGACGCGCTCAGGGGCGTTATGAAGAAGCGATTAGATGTTTGTTGGATGCAAAAAAAATAGCTGAAGATTTAGGGAATCGTCCACAATTGATAAAACATATAAGTAATCTGGCCAACGTTTATGTGGAATTGGGGCAGGACGATAAAGCCCTTGAACTGGAGGAGTTAAGCCTTTCGGAGGCGCGTGAATTGGGAGCTTACAAAACAGAAGCGCTGGCTATGCTTGTTATTGCAGAAATTAAAACACGACAAAACAAATTTGACGAAGCGTTAAATTTACTACAGGGAGCCGCGGATATATTTAAGAAAAATGGTGTGGAAACACTCTATGTTGAAACCTTAAAAGTGCTTGCCGATTGCTATCTTTCCAAAAATGACTTGCAGAAGGCGGAAACCCAAGCCGATGAAGCCTTAATTTTAGCAAGAACCAAAAATTTGCCTTTTCAAACAGCTGCCGCACTAAGAATACAGGCTCAAATAAGGCTTACAAAAAGGGACCCCCATGCGGCATTCTTCCTTTCCAATCAAGCTGTTAAGATTCTAAAGGAGAAAGACAAAACAGATCCTCAAATTTTAGCGCTTCACGCCAAAGTGTTGAAGGTATTGGGTAAGGCAGATGAGGCAAAGCAGATTATTGAAAATTTGTACCTTAATTTAATGCAGAAAGCTGAAAAGATAAAAGATGAGGCATCAAGAAAGACTTTCCTTGAGCAAAGGGAAATCAATCGTGAAATAATAGAGGTCTGGCAGTCCATTCAATCTGGATAGTCTATCTTTTGGTATTCCCTCCCCTCCCTCACCCCCCCATCCTCTCAACTTTTTTGGAATTGTCCTCTCTCCCAATGGAAAAGGGGATGGATTATAAGTGAGGATATTCTACCGTGGACTGTAAGGAAGGCATTGTTACGGATAAGACTTACCACAAAGAACTCAAAGGTCACAAAGTTGTAGCCTGAAGTTGTTTTTGTAAGAATAAATTCGAGTGAAGTTTTGAGTTATCCGAAACTCTTAAAGCAAAACCGTAGGTTTTGATACTTTAATCCACGCCGAAGGCGTGGATAGTAGTAAGTCATTTTCAGATATAGGTGGAGTTTTGAGGATATAGGGAAGTCCCTATTCGCCAAGTAGTTGAACGTAAAGGGTTCGTTGGCGCGCTCTATTATCGAAATCTATGAACACTACCTGCTGCCAGGTGCCTAAAACCAGCTTCGCTGATGAAAAGGGTATTGACATAGAAGTCCCAATAAGGGCTGAACGAAGATGCGAAAATCCGTTACCATCACCCCAGGCCGCGTCGTGATGATAATGTTTATTCTGAGGCGTAATCTGTTCCAAAAGCTCGCGCATATCCTTAAGTACTTCTGGTTCGTACTCTATAGTAGTAATTCCACCAGTTGAACCGGGCAGGATTACTGTGCAAAGTCCTTCACTTATACCGCTTTCCGTTAGAATTTGTTCTAAATTAGGCGTAATGTTGTGGGTATCTGCAAAACCTTTGGCCTTCAGTGTTATGTTAGCTTTGTATATAGTCATTGTTATACAGATATCCTAAATCTAGATCTACTGAAAAGGGGTTGAGGAGAAAGGGGAGGAGTACTCATAAAAACGCTTAACCTTCGCCTAAAAGCTTTGCCGCTTGCGGACTTAGTTCTCTGTAGCCAAGTTCAAAGGCTTTAAGAAACTCCTTGCGGGCTTTTTCTTTCTCACCCAATGCTAAAAGGGTTTCGCCTTTTTGATAAATAGCCATTGCATCAGTTGCATCGCCGGCAAGAGCCATATCCAAATTATCAAGCGCCTGCCTTGTTTGTCCTAAATAAAGTAGGGCTATTCCAAAATCGCGCCATTGCCAGGGAGCAATATCTTTTTTCTTAATTTCTGCAAGTGTCTCATAGGCTGAGGCTGCTTCTTGATAATGTTCCATTTCAAAAGCCGCTGATGCCAGAACCTCTAAAGCCGCAGTATTCTTTTTATCAATAGTTAGTATGTCGTGCGCTACATTTACAGCTTCTTCAAGCCTTCCAAGGTAGGAAAGCGCTTCGCTATAGTAAAGAAGCGCTTTTTTATCTGTAATCCCTATTTCCCGCAGTTGCTGATACTCCGCAACAACCTTGTCGTATTCACCTTGTTCGTGATAAAAGTAAAGTTTTGTTAAGAGGATGGAGGGAGTAAGGAGAAGCATTTGGTCAACACCTTTGAAGCGAGCGGCTTCTATTCCCTTGCGGGTGATATCTAAAGCTCTAGTACGGTCAAAGCTTGCGGTTTCTGAATCAAAAATTACAGCCGAGAAGGTTGCCTTGTCGCGTTGGGCAAAAAGCCGTTTGATTTCTGTCAACTTAGCTACTACTTCCTTTGGATTTGTTCCCGACGGAATAAAAGCAATATAATCGGACCCAATGGCGCTTACCACATCTCCCGGTATGGCGTTTCTTTCAAGTTCATTTGCAAAACTTCGGTAGAGTTCCTTGACCGCTGTTGAACCCCTTTGTTCCTTTATAGTAAGCATATTATCGAGTGCAAGCAGCGCGAGCAGAAAACGTTGACTGTCCTGACTTTCCCTAAGCTTTGCTTCAAATAAAGAGCGTGAGGAGTGGGAACGTTCTTTGCGTCGGTCTTTGCGTCGCCTTTCAGGGCTGGTACGCTTGCTCCGTTGTGATGGCGGTACCCATTCTAAAAAGAAACCTGCGGCTGGAACAAAGCTATCGCCTGAGCGAAGCATGGCAAAAGAAACCTGAGACTGACTCATTATGACCTCAAGTTCGCCAAGTACAAGTTTTGGATAGTGGCCTATAATTTTATTCTGTGAGCCTGGCTGAATTATAGGTTGCTTGCCTGTAAACTTAAAATTATCGTACACACGAAAAACATCACCTACGTCAACTCCCATATCTGAACCTAAATCGAGCGTTGCAATGCCTGTGCGTTCGTCAAAATCAATAATAGTGCCGCCTTCGGCAAGAATGCGTCCAAAAGCCATAGCCCTGTTACGACCAAGTTTTTTCGCAACATAGGTTGCAACATCTGCACGTTCGTAGAGTTGGTCAAGCTCACCAGCTAAAGATTCATCAGGAACCCTAAGAATAACAGCGCTGTCAGCTGTGGCAATACCGATACTTGCCGTTACGCGCGGCAGAGACAAGGGCTTGAACTCAGGATTACTTTTCTTGTATTTCGCAATTTCTGAAGAAGACGGAATATCACTATCCCTTATAAAACTGCATAGTTCTTCTGCCAGCTTAAATGCGTCGGCTCCTGAAAGATAAGGTATCAGCACTCCGAACTCTTCTCCTCCAAGACGGGCGAAAAGCATTTCATCTAAATCTTTACTTGCAAGAAACTCTCTGGTTTGTCTGCTGAATGACTTCAAAACTTCATCGCCGAATCGATGTCCCAGGGTATCGTTTATACCCTTAAAGTGATCTAGGTCAAGATGGAAGAAGGAAAGCGACGGGCTTCGGCCTTTTCGCTGACGGGCGGTTTTCTTTGACTCCGCTTCTTTTTTGACCTTCAGGGCAATTTTTAACATTCTTTCCCGAAAGGCGTCTTTTTTAAGAAATCCGGTTAAGCTGTCACGATCGCGTTCTTCTTTAAGCATAAAGTTGCGCATTAGGAATTCAAGCAAACTGGAAATATCCTCAGGGTGGAAATGAGCGCTGTTCTCAAACGATATAGCCGCTGTTAGGCGGCCTCCGGCTCCTTCAAGGGATAAAAGAAAAACCCTATCAAGCGTTTTTTGACGCGCACTTCCCATAGCTTGCACTAGAGAGTGAATATCCACACCGCGGGAAGCGGATGAAAACTGCTCATCGTTGATGGTAAACAAGACTCCGTCCAAACGGGCGTTCAAGGGCTTTAAGGCTTTGGCAACCTCTTTGCGGAACTCCTGCAACGATTTATCCATATTTGCAGTCTAGAGATAAGGCGCCTGCTGTCAAGTAGAGAAGGGTAACTGTAAATCTTTGAGTCGCGTAAGCGAAAACGAAGTTTTGGGTTAAGCTTGCGGTAGATTTTGCCGATTTTTCTTCCATAGTAGTATACTGTGATATGTGTGTTTTTAGGGTATCGCTTAATGAAGGTTGACAACTTAATCTTCGCTCATATAATTTGCCATTCAAACTATTTAAGGAGGAATATAGATGAAAGCTAAAGTTGATTCTGAAGCCTGTATTGGGTGCGGAGTTTGCGCCGATATATGTCCGCAGGTGTTCGAGATGAAAGATGATAAAGCAGTAGTAATAGGTGGAGCAAGTTGTGATGATGCAGGATGCTGTAAGGAAGCTGCTGAATCATGCCCCACTGAGGCAATTGCTATCGAATAGCCAACAAAGAACACTCATTATTGGGTAATTGGCGATTTAGAGTTAAATTAACAACTATTACAAGCGGGGCGAATGCCCCGCTTGGGTTTAATATATTCAAGAAAACCGCCCCCGGATGGGGGCGGTACAGGAGGTGTTTCTGAGGAGGGCTATGCGTATTATAGGCAACAAGCAATAGCTGTCAAGAGCATTACGCCATATTATAGACCAAAACATTTTTCGCATAAGTTACATTAAATATAGACTTAGCTCGGGCTAAGATGGTAGCTGTCGAAAATCAGTTTAATCTAAGGCTTTAGTCAACGATTTTGAGAGTTAATTTAACAAATAACTTTGCTTAGTCAGTTTGCAGGGAATTCTGTTTGTCATGACTAAGCGATTGATTTAGAACTATCGTAGAAAAAGCGATGAAAAGCCATAAGGTAACGTGATGTTGGGTTGAAAGGAAGAAATGGGACAGAAGCGATATTAAAAATCCAACCAGAAGACCTTCTGCTAAGAGTCTACGGTTTTTATCCATCCTTTGTTTCTGGCGTTTTCGTGCCTGCCAGAAATTTCTGACAGAAAAGAATAGGATAAAGGCAAAGGGAACAGAACCAACCAAACCTGTGCCTGAAAGTATTTCAAGGAATGAATCGTGGACAACGGCAATTCTTATAGTTGGAGTTGTTGCAGAATAGAATTGAAATGTTGAAAAGAATGCATCAACACCTATCCCAAACAAGGGGTGTTCTAAAAACATTTTAACAGCGGTTTGTGCAAAATACCAACGCCAGTCGATAGACGCCACTCTTGCCGCGGTGAAGAATGAGCTTATGCTGATTCCTTGAGCGAATAAATTAGGGAATCCAATTACAAGCAAGGCTCCTGTGGCTAATATAAAAACCCCGAATAGAAGCAGTTTTTTTTGTCTCCAAAAAAGCACAAATTGCGCGATAACAAGAACAATAATCATACTTCTGGAATAAGTTAATGGAATGGCTATAGACATTATTGCGTAGGCAGAAAAATATAGAACTTTCTTGAGAGAATTTCTTTCGGCTACTCCCAAATAAAAGGCAAAGCAAATAAAAGGCAAGAGCCAGAAACCAAAGTAATTTGGGTCGGTGATAGTTCCTGCAGAGCGCCATAGGGGGTGAATCAATTTCTGTACGACGGCAATAAGGGCTTGGATAGATACCGCAGCAATTAGTACGTTAAGCAACGACTCAAGTTTCTTCTCTTTCTTAAAAATATTTATGAAAACCCAGTAGGAAAGGATATTACCAAAAAACAATTCTAATCCTGAAAACGATTCCTCTAAGTCAACGAAAGCGAGTAAAGAGATGCTGCAACCTAGGAAGAAAAGTAATAGACTTGCGCCTAATGGAGTCATTTTGAAGTTTGCCGAGCGTTTGGACATAAGAATTGAAGGTACAGAAAAGGCTACAAGAACCAGGCCGAGAAAACGAATAAAACTTCCAGTTGGGAAAATATCCTGAACTATATAGCTCAGGGGGGCGAGAAAAAAGAAAAACAGCCAAAATGGATACGGATTAATTAGGCATAAAACAGCTAGAAGGAGAAGTAGGGGCATTAAGGCGACGATTATTCCAAAGATACCTGAAATATACAGTCCGGCCCCTAGGAATAAAGCTATTCCTGTAAGTAGTGCGATAGCGACCCATTTGGGTTCATGGGCAATTTTTTTAAGGGTTATATCGTAGGTATTCATTAAATTACCCGCACAAGCCCTTTTTTCTCATTCATACTTAACTCTACGGAAGCTGAACAATTTGTCAATTTATGAAATAAACTTCTAGACTAGCTTGTAACTAGAAATAGATAATTTGTTTGTTTTAGCTTGGAATATACCTGGTCTAAAAACAATAGATTTTTGTTGTCGAATACACTACTCGTCGTCAAAATAGGTCGTGGTGCACTGCTATCTTTGAATTTCTTATACTTCAGTATCAATATACCTCCAAGTTAACTGTAGCACTATCCTTGTTTAGGCTTCCAAAAGCTTTTAAGGGGCGGGTTGACCTAATGATTTTCCTCTATATAATCACGGATGATTTGGTCAAAAGCGCTTATACCAACATTACGTGAAATCCCTAGGCAGGCGGAGAACCTTAGTCACAAGGTTTTGCTACGGGCAGGTTTTATACGTCCAGTAGGTTCGGGGCTTTACAATCTTTTGCCCCTGGGATTAAGGATAGTTCGTAAGATTAGTCAAATAATTAGGGAAGAGCATAACCGAATTGGTGCGCAGGAGGTTTTTCTTACAGCACTTTCCCCAAGAACATTATGGGACAAATCAGGACGATGGGAAGCCTTTGGTCGCGATATGTTTCGTCTTAAGGACCGCAAAGATCAAGACTTAGCTCTATGCCCTACGCACGAGGAACTTATGGCCTTGCTGGCTTCTAAGGAATTGCGTTCATACAAAGAACTGCCTCAAATATGGTATCAGTTTCAGACAAAGTTCAGGGATGAACCAAGACCGCGAGGCGGATTGCTGCGAACAAGGCAGTTTACTATGAAGGATTCCTACAGCTTTGACATCAACTTTGAAGGACTTGACCGCTCTTTTGAGCTTCACCGTAAGGCCTATTCCCGCTTGTTTGCCCGTATGGGACATGACTTTTTTATTGTTCAGGCTTCAGGGGGACTTATGGGCGCAGGTGAATCAGTAGAGTTTATGGTGGAAGCGGATTCAGGTGAAGATATATCGCTTGTTTGCCCCAAGTGTAGCTATAGGGCAAATTCAGAAATAGCTCAGGGAGTGGCAGTTGAGGCTGAGCCGCTTAACGCCAAAAGGGAAAAAATCCATACTCCGGCTATGAAATCTGTTGAAGATGTGGCAAGGTTTCTGAACATCAAAACCTCACAGCTGGTTAAAAGTTTGCTTTTCAAAAAAGGGGAAAAGCCTTTGCTTATTTTGGTCAGGGGTGATTATGAACTTAGTGAGGAAAAGCTGAAGCGTACCTTTGGCGCATCCATTATGCCGGCAACGGAAGAGGACGCTAAAAAATACATGAAGGCTTCTCTTGGTTTTCTTGGGCCACAGGGTGTAGATATTGAAATTTACGCAGATAAGAGTCTTGAGGTTACAGATTGTTATGTCGCTGGCGCGAATGAAGATGACTACCATATCATCGGCATAAGCCTTTCAAAAGAAGTCAAGGTCAAAGAATTCCTTGACTTGCGTACGGTAAGGGCAGGAGATATTTGTCCTGAATGCGGTGCGGTGCTTTCTGAAAAAAATACAATTGAGTTGGGGCATATCTTTAAGTTGGGAACCAAGTATTCCGAAGCGATGGGTGCGAGTGTGCTTGATGAGAATGGAGAGCAGCGACCGATAGTTATGGGTTCCTATGGCATAGGTGTTGAGCGTTCAATGGCAGCTTTGGTGGATAGTCACTACAAGGATGACCGTATGGCCTGGCCTGTAAGTGTTGCGCCTTACGAAGTTGAGGTTGTTTCTCTGGGTGAACATGAGACATCCTTTAAGATGTATGAAGACTTGAACTCTGCAGGAATAGAGGCAGTAATAGATGACAGGGATATAGCTCCAGGAGCCAAGTTTGCCGATGCAGACTTGGTAGGTATTCCCTTCCGCATGGTTGTAGGTCCAAGGGGGCTAAAGGAAGGAAAAGTGGATATTAAGAATCTGGCGTCAGGTGAGGCTGTTCAACTTGCAAAGCAAGACGCTGTTGGAAAGCTGTGTCAATTGGTAGATGAGGCAAAGAAGGCGCTTTTAGCTAAGGCTGACGAAAAGGAACTTTAGATGTCTCTTAAGAATATGTCCAATATATCCAATAAGTTTATGTTCGGTATATCCGAGGGACTTAAGGATTTGATATTGGATGTAGTAAAGGAACACGCTTGCAATTTGTATCACGCTTCCTTGAATGCAAACAAATTAAAGATTTTTATAGAAAAACAAGGTGGGGCTACTGTAGGTGATTGTGAGAAAATTAGCCGTGCTTTGATTCTCAATTTTGCCGCAATTAGTGAAAAATACCGAGATTTAAGTCTTGAGGTATCGACACCAGGTATTGAAAGAGAACTTTATCTTCCTGAACATTTTCGTAAGGCCGTGGGTGAACGGATTAGGGTTAAGGTTACTGATGGCGTAATTGAAGGACGTCTCAGGGAGGCGTCTTCTGAAGACTTTGTGATTGATGAACAAACAGGTGAGAGCCGTTGCCTGAAGTACAACGAGGTCCTTTCGGCTCAGGTAAAAAGAACTACCGAGGAACTCTTCAAAAGGAGAAAAAAATAACAATGGAAACAGAAATCAACAGACTGGTAACCCAACTTGCCCGTATTAGAAACGTAGAAATAGGATACGTTTATGACACTTTGGAACAGAGCATAATTGCCGGTCTAAAAAGGCGTTTCGGTCGTGATGTGCGCCACGAAGTGAATGTGGATGCCGAAAGCGGTAAAATTGATGTTGCAATAATTCAAACCGTGGTGAAACGGGTTGAGAATGTTGGTCTGGAAATTTCGCTTGAGGATGCACTCAAGCTTAATCCCGACGCTAAAGAAGGCGATGAGCTTAAAATAGAAATACCGCTTAAGGAAGTGGGGCGGGTTGCAATTCAACGCACGGTTGACGAATTGACTCACAGGTTAAGGGAAGCCGAGAGGAGTAAGCTGTTTAACGAGTTCATCAAAAAGAAGGGTGAGGTTATATCGGGAACTATTCACAAAATTGAGAAGGAAGAGATTTTGGTCAATCTGGGACCAATTTATGGAATATTGCCCCTTAGGGATCAACTAAAAACAGATCATCATCAAATAGGCGCTCCATTCAAGTTTTTTGTACTAAGGGTTGACCGTACCCCCATAGGTCCCAGGGTTTATCTTTCAAGAACGCATCCTGAATTTCTGCGAAGGCTTTTAACTATGGAGGTTCCTGAAATTCAGCAGAACATTGTTGAAATTAAGGCGGTTGCTAGAATTCCAGGCGTGCGTTCAAAAGTAGCCGTAACCAGTCATGACGATAAAATAGATCCTATTGGAGCCTGTGTAGGTTACCGTAAAGTACGTATTCAAAACGTAACAAAAGAGCTTTCCGGCGAAAAAATAGACGTTATACAATGGCATTCTGATGAAAAAATATTTATCTCAAGGGCAATGAGTCCCGCCAAGGTAAATGAGGTAATAAAAGAGCAAGATTCTTTTACAGTAGTAGTCCCTGATGATGAGTTTTCAAAGGCTATTGGACGCAAGGGGCAAAATGTATGGTTGGCCTCACTTATAACGACGGCAAAATTGGATATTCTTAAGGATTCCGATTACCGTAACCGTCTGTTTAGTCAGCGTATGGCTCGAATAATGATGGAATCACTTGATTTTCTTGATGAATCTATGCGTAAATCCTTGGTAGAGGCGGGCTTTACCACGGTAATCTCTTTGTTTGAGCAGTCAACGACTGAGGTTGCAAAGATTCTTGACTGGGACGCGAGCAGGGTTGAACAAACCAAAACAATGATTCGGGAAGCCCTTGAGCGTCTTGAACTTGAGAAAAAACTCTTTGAACATAAAAAGTTGAAAGAGATGCGTGCGCGCGAGGTGGATGAGGAGAAGCAAAAAGAGGATAGCGAACAAAACGCAAATCCAGGTCAGGATACGACTGAAGATTCGAGCAAAAAACTCCTGGAAAAAGAAGATGGGCAGGAAACATCCGTTACAGATACTAATACTGATACTAAGGATGAAGTGCAATCAGCAAAGTCTAAGCTAGACATTACAGCTGGAGAGGAAGCTGTCAAAGAGGATGTTGTCCAAGAAGATGCTGTTAGCAATGAAGCTGCCGGTAATGGTGCTGCTGCTGATAGTGTTGCCGTCGAAGATGAAGCAAACACCGCTGAACCGAAGGTTGAAAAAACCCAGGAGGATGTATAGTGAAGTCTCGCCGATATAAACTATTCGAGGCGGCAGAACGATTGCGCTTGTCTAGTGAAGCGCTTGCCAGAATGATGAAGGAGTTAGGCTTTAAGGAGCGTGGCTATACATCGTATATCTCACAGGAAGAGTTTGATGCCGTCAAGACAAAATTGGGTGATGAGAAGCAAAAAATTAAACAATCGATGAAAAAAACATCGGCCCCTAAACCAAGGTCTCCGCGCAGAAAACCCAAGAAACGCGATGAGGAAGCAATTCAGAAGGCTGTAAAGAAAACCCTTGCTAAAATGGATCATAAACGGCCTAAGAAAAAGAAAAGCTATGCCAAGCCTTCAAGAAAAACCCGCAGGGCGCTGCAAAGGAAGAAGGAAGAGACGTCCTATCTTGAACATCAACAGCATAAACCAAGGCCAAAAGCGGCAAAGCAGGCTGTAGTATCTGCATTTATGAGTGTTTCCGAGTTGGCTCACGAATTCGAGGTGCCTCCGGCTGAGATTATTAAGCGGTGTGTGGAAATGGGAGTTTTTGTTACTATCAACCAAAGGCTTGATATGGACACTATCTCAATTCTTGCTGAAGAGTTTGGGGTTACGCTTACGGTTGAGGAAGAACCGGCTTTGGTGGTTGAAGAGGCTGAAGATGAAAATTTTGAAAAACATCCACGTCCGCCGGTAGCAGTGGTTTTAGGGCACGTTGACCATGGGAAAACTACCTTGCTTGACTATATTAGAAAATCAAGGGTTGCTGCAGGGGAGGCTGGAAAAATTACCCAAAGGATAGGCGCCTACACTGCCGAGATCAAAGATTTCAAAATTGTCTTTTTAGATACCCCTGGTCATGAAGCCTTTACCGCTATGAGGGCAAGAGGGGCTTCTGTTGCTGATATTGCTGTACTGGTTGTTGCAGCAGATGACGGCATAAAACCTCAAACAATAGAAGCTATCGATCATGCAAAGGCCGCCGGTTTGCCAATAATTGTGGCCATAACCAAGTCTGACTTGGCGACCGCTAATCCAGACAATGTTAAAACACAGCTCACGCAGCATAGTATTGTTGTGGAAGACTTTGGCGGTGATGTTATTGCAATTCCTGTATCAGGTGTCAAAGGTGATGGGGTTGACGACTTGCTTGACGCCATACATATTACTTCCATGGAGCTTCATCTTGAGGCTCCTTATGAAGGAAGGGCCAAAGGAATTGTGGTTGAGTCGAAACTTGACAAAACAAAAGGCACCATAACCACTATTATTGTCGAAAAGGGAACACTGCATAAGGGTGATCCTTACATCTGCGGCGACTGGAGCGGGCGAGTTCGCGAGATGACAAATGAGATAGGTAAACGTCTAGCAGAAGCTACCCCTGGGACGCCGGTGCAGGTTCTTGGTGTTGGAGGAATAGTTGAACCGGGGGAAACATTTGAAATTGTAGAAAGCGAGACAAGCGCCAGGGAATTAGCCAGACGTCGTAAGTTGATGCGTCGTGAACGAACTCTTGCTTCATCTTCCAAGTTATCCCTTGAAGCCATTCAGCAGCAGATACAGTCAGGCGCAATAAAAGAATTGAAGATTGTTCTAAAAGGCGATGTGTTTGGTTCTGTTGAAGCCCTTACGTCTTCTCTTGAAGAATTGACTTTAGATGAAGTAAAGGTTAAAGTTATTCATTCAGGAGTTGGGGCAATTAGTGTTACCGATGTAAATCTTGCCGAAGCTTCAGGAGCTGTAATAGTAGGCTTCCATGTCGCGGCCCACGCTGATGCGCGCAACAAGGCCAGGCGCGAGGGGCTTGAAATTAGAACCTATGAGGTTATCTACGACGTCATAGACGATGTGCGGGCAGCCATGCTAGGTATGCTTGATCCTGAGGAAGAAGAACTTATCTTGGGCAGAGGTGAAATACGTCAGGTATTCAAGGTCTCAAAAGTCGGTACTATTGCAGGTTCCTACATAACCGAAGGAAAGGTTACTAGAGATGCCAGCATTAGAGTGTTCAGAGGAAATGAGCAGCTTGTTGAATCGCGAATTGCATCTTTGCAACGATTTGACAAACACGTAAAAGAAGTGGAAGCCGGTTACGAATGCGGGTTGAGAATAGCCGATTTTGATGAACTTCAGGAAGGCGATACTATGGAGTTCTTTACCATAGTTAAGCGCGAAAGGGCGCAATAGGTTCTTGAAGTTGAAATTTTTCACGCGCTTTCTACGAATTTTCACAGGCGAACATAGAAAGATTGGGAATCGACACCTGGCCTGTTCTTCAACAAGAGCCAGGCTAAGGTGTAGCGGTTTATCTAGTAGTTCATTTTCCGGCACAAAGGGGATGATTTAATGTCTGCTGAGCGGGTACGTCGGGTAGCTGTTCTTGTAAGGCAGAATGTTGCGTCAATTTTATTGCAAGACTTTACACGTTCGGAAATGCAGTGGATTACTATTACCGACTGTGTAATGACTAAAGATTTAAAAAAAGCCGACCTGTATTTTTCCACTATAGAACAAAACCTTCCTCACAATGAGGCGGCTTTGATTCTTAAAGAAGAGAAGTGGAAAATAAGGAAACTGCTAAGTAAACGTATTGTGTTAAAATATATGCCGGACTTGATTTTTAAGTGGGATGAGTCTGTGTTGATAGATGAAAAAATAAGACAACTGCATAATCAGGAAAATCAAAGTCTTGATAGCGAAGATTAAACAAAGGCTCTTTTGTTGTCAGAAAGTAGTTTTGTGACGAAGGTATTTTCTAAAAGAGTCAAACCTATTCTGTGTCGCGTTGCTTCATAAGGTGTTTTGTATACAAGACTTGATTGTATATGAACTCAGCAGAACTTGAAAGTGAGTTGATGATGAACAGTAAGGCCATTCTGAAGGAAATTAAAAAGGTTCGTAAGTTGTGGGTTTTGGGACATATTGATCCTGATGGTGACGCTATATCTTCCGTTCTTCTGGCCGGGCGCTTGCTTGAACATTTAGGAAAAGAATACGCCCTTCTTCTCTTTAATAAATATGCAGATAAGTTTTCATTCCTCAAGGGGGTTGATAAAATTGCGCATGAACTTCCTACTTGGATGCCTGATGCTATATTGACTGTAGATACAACAGATCCTCCAAGGCTTGGTTTTAATTTACCTGATATCAAGATAATAAATGTTGATCATCATCCTTCTAACACGAAGTTCGGTAGGTTTAATTGGGTGCAGAGTGAACGAACTGCTGCATGTTTAATGGTTTACGAACTTTTGAAAACAGCGCATGTTCCAATAACTGTTCATGAAGGGGAAATGGTATTTGCCGGTCTTTATACCGAAACCGGCGGCTTTTCGTATCCTAACACTACGGTGGAGGCTTTTCAGGTATGTGCCGAGGTGATAGAGCTAGGGGTTGGCGCGTCGGATATTGCCTTGAGGATGACCGCAAGAGACGAAAAAAACCTAACGCTTTTGGGAGCCGTGCTTGCCACATTAAAGATAATACACGGCATTGCCATTATAGAACTTACCGAAAAGATGCTTGCGAAGGTTGGACTTAATCATAGTCAGCACGATTCTGACAGCTATATTCGATATCCTGTTTCCATTCCAGGGGTAAAAATAGCTATTTTCTTTAGGGAATATTCCGAAATAAATGAAATACGAATGAGTTTTCGTTCAGTCAAGGGAACAGATGTAAATCAACTGGCTGCGAAATTCGGAGGCGGTGGTCATGAGAATGCCGCCGGAGCGCGGGTTAAAGGAAGTTTTGCCGAAGTCAAGCGAAGAGTGATTGCCGAGGCTAAGGAATATCTGGGTGTTCATGATAATTAAGACTGTTAAAGCGAGCTGTATCTCTCAACTGCAATTCTGGCTGAAACGAGGGTATAGAAGAATTGTTGCCTTAAAAACAGTAGGCAAGAACATGCTGTACGGAGAGGTTAGCGTATTATGATAACTACAAATATTCGAACCCTTTTTCAAGGGAATCAATCCTGCGGCTTTAGCAAAGGTATTCGACTTGACTCCGTATTTTCTAAGCAAATAAAGGAGTTTCTAGGTGCGCGGGGGACTGGCGCTTAACAAACCGGTAGGGATAAGTTCCTTCGACATTATCCGTAGACTGCGCCAGCTACTTCGAACGGCTTGTAAATCAGGGCTAGAGGAAAAATCAGGGAAAGGGTATCGTTCTTCTGGGAAAATTGACTCTACCAAAGGCGTTGCAGATACAGGCCTTACAGCTTCTACAGGCTCTTTTGCAAATATCATGGATACTGTTTGCGTTACGGGGGGGGGGACTAGTGTTACTAGTGTTACGGAGGGCTCTAGTGATTCTAAAGATACTACGGAAGATGTTGGTGTTACGGGAAGTGTTACGGGAGGTGTTACGGGTAGGGTTAAAATGGGACATGCAGGAACTCTTGATCCGGCAGCTAGCGGTTTGATGCTTATTCTTTTTGGTGAGGCTACTCGTGTTCAACATTTACTTAAAGATTTAGATAAGGAA
>Ga0256846_1000259_pt1 | contig 22610 bp, 17 predicted proteins | sample TevniametaG_FD_189098 | JGI IMG/M metagenome (GOLD analysis project Ga0256846, IMG submission 189098) | Tube worm associated microbial communities from hydrothermal vent at the East Pacific Rise, Pacific Ocean - Tevnia | ecosystem: Host-associated > Annelida > Integument > Unclassified ...
CAAGTTTTGATATAAAAAAACTTGTTTCTGCTGTTCAGTATCCTGAAGTTAAAGCTGAAAAAGTTTATTGGCACTGGATGCCTTATTTAGATGAATTGCATACAAAAACAACAGGAAAACAAGTTGTAATGTATGAAGATAAAGCCAAATATTCGGGAACTTTTCTTTATACCCCCAACGGACTTATCGGAGACGGAACAACAGCTTATAACAATGGTCTGTTATCTTCAAATTTATTTACTTTTAATGCCGATAAATTTAATGCTGATACTGCAAACTTTAAGTTAAAATCTATTAATCAAGGAAACTTGGCAATATCAACTGAAAATATCAGAGCAAATGTTGATTTTATAGCAATGAAATCTGATTTTAAATCAAATACGGGAACTTCTCAGGTTATTCTCCCCGAAAACCTTTATCACGCTTATGTTGAACAAATTACATGGTTTATGCTTGAAAAAGACATAAAATTAAGCACTCCTAATACTGTTCAAGTTATTGAACACGGAAAAACACGAATTGTTTCACGTGAAGATGCAGGACTATATCCCAAAGGCTCAATGTTTGTATCGGTTCATTCAGGACAAGATTCTTTAAATTGGGTTTCGGAAGATGCCGACTTTGATATTGCTACAAATACTCTTTTTGCTCATAGCGTTAAATTTATTGATGTTGCCGATGCTACAGTTATTCCGAACGAAGGCGAAGTTACAATTGAACCTAAAGCTCATATGCGAACTTTACTTGATGCTAAACTTATAGCAAATCGTGATAGTAAATATCACCACTTTCACAATTCTACCATTAATATTCAAAGTCGCAAAAAATATCACGGCGAAGGTGTATATGAATATTACGATGAACTCGGGCAAGTTTTACCTATACGTTTTGATTTAATTGCAGTTGATACAACAGGACAAACATTTGCAAAAGGAAAAGTTTTAGGTATTGACGAATTCTCTTTATCTCCTGCATTTGCATATCAAGGAAAAGTTTTTCTTGAAGCACGCAAAAAATTCTTATATTTTAAAGGTTATACAAAAATCAATCACGAATGTGATAATATTAAAGAAAGTTGGTTAAATTTTGAAACAGAAATAGACCCTAAAAATATATTTATACCTATAAGTAAAGACCCACAAGATATTAACGATGCACATCTTGTTTCGGGTGCAATGCTTGCCACTGACAGTATTCATATTTTCCCTGCTTTTGTATCTCCGCGAAAGCGATACAGCAACAAACCGGTAATGACTGCCGACGGATATCTTACTTACAACAAAAAATATAAAACTTATATCATAGGTTCAAAAGAGAGGATTGCCGACTCTGATACTACAGGAAATATTTTAACACTGCATAAAAATTACTGCCAAATTTACGGCGAAGGAAAGATTGATCTTACCGCAAATTTAGGACAAATAAAAATTCAAACAGCAGGAAACGGAATTTATAAATTAGATGGAGATGAATTAGGATTAAATTTATTAATGACTTTAAACTTTTACTTTCCCGATGCATGTATGAAATTTATTGCCGATACTCTCGCCACAATGACAGCTTTGCATCCTGTTGATTTAAAAAGTCGCACTTACGTGAAAGGTGTAAAAGAACTAATGCCTTACAAAGAGGCTACAATGATGCTAAATGAACAAAGTATTTTTGGAACAGTAAAGAAAATCCCCGAACAATTAGATAAAACATTTGTTTTTTCCGATTTATTTTTAAAATGGGATAAAAAACTTAGAATGTGGATTTCTAAAGGAAAACTTGGTATTACAAATATAGCGGGAACACAAATCAACCGAAAAATAAACGGATACCTTGCCATTACCCGCAAACGAAGCGGTGATATTTTCGATCTTTATCTTGAAATATCGAAAGACCATTGGTATTATTTTCATTATAAACGCGGATTGATGCAAGCATATAGTAGCGAAGCTGTTTTTAACGATATTATTGCAAACATAAAAGGAAGCGATAGAAAACTTAAAATTCAAAAAGGCGAAGCATCTTATGTTTTCTTCTTATCAAATGAAAAGAAACGCAATGAATTTTTGGAACTTATAGGTAAAAAAACAAAAGATACCAAAGACAAAAAGAAGGAGGAAGAAAATGTTGATTATGAAAAATATGATGATTTTGATTAACAGTATTTAATCTACCGTTTAGTTTCCCATATTTCAAGGTCTTTTATTACATCATTGTCAATAGTAAATCTTACAGCAGTTCTTACGGGATGAAACCCATATTTTCCTGCTGCTCCCGGATTGATATGCAACAAGTTTAACCGCTTATCAAATATTACTTTTAAAATATGTGAATGCCCGCAAATAAACAGTTTCGGTTTTTCCCTCAGTAAAAGTTGTCTTATCTCTTTAGGATACCTACTCGGATATCCGCCGATATGAGTTAAAACAACTTTTACATTTTCTATGGAAAATATTTGAAATTCGGGTAGTTCAATTCTCAGCTTGTGGTTATCAATATTTCCGTAAACAGCTCTTACGGGCTTATAGTTTTTCAATTGGTCATATACCGAAATATCTCCAATATCGCCTGCATGCCATATCTCATCAACATCCTTAAAAAAGTTAATAATTTTTGTATCTACATAACCATGAGTATCCGATAAAAGACCTATTTTTTTCACTAATTCATTAATCTAAAAAGTGGCATTTTTATTTAGTGCTTATAAAATTAAGAGCCTGACTCTAGTGTCATGTCAAGTGTAAGTATATCGTAAAAGTTGTAGAAAATTTTATTTGAGAACAAGACAAAAATTTTCAGAATAGCCGTAGCTATTGTTAAAATTTTTAACGTAACTATCGACAAAATTCACAAAACTTAGTATGGTAATAGTATGCTTAACATGACACTAGTTATTTGAAATCAAATCAACTTTATTCTCTTCCATTATTCTGCGAATATTTATAATGGCATATCGCATTCTGCCCAAAGCTGTATTTATACTCACATTAGTTTGTTCGGCTATCTCCTTAAAACTCATATCTTTATAATATCTGAGCATTACCACTTCACGTTGTTCATGCGGTAATTTATCTATCAATACACGCAAATCGCTGTGTATCTGATTTACCACAAGCTCATCTTCAATATTTGCATCCGAAAATTTTGTGGAATTAAACAACGGAACTTCGGTATCATCGTCTGACACAGTTTGAAGATGCTTACTTTTACGATAAAAATCAATTATCAAATTGTGAGCTATTCGCATTACCCACGATACAAACCTACCCTCTTCGGAATACCTCCCCGCGTGTAACGACTTAATCACTTTTATAAAAGTGTCTTGAAAAATATCTTCCGCCAACTCACGGTTCTTTACAACCATAAGAATATACGAAAAAACTTTGTTTTTATGACGATTAATTAAGAATTCAAGGCTTGTTGAGTTTCCGCCCAGATACTGCTTAATCAATTCATAATCATTAAGATTATGTAATTCCATAACTACCTCCAAATTTTTGTTTAAGCGTAATTATGTTTCTATAAGCAGTCCTCCTTTTTTAATTAAATGAATAATTTTTATTTTTGTATTGATAACAAATATATAAAAAAATGTTATAAACCTGATATTTTAACAAAAAAATACACAATCTTTGCGAAAATTTATGTCAATAAGCAAATTATTTATGTTAATTACAAAATGTTTTTTTGTTAAAATAAAAATATTTACAATTTACAGATGATATTTTTAATAAATGGTTGCTTGTTTATTTCTCAAACTATTTTTTAAAACAGTAATTAAAAAACTCGCATTAGATTATCACCACGTTTCAACGTGGTGAAATTAAACAAAATAGAAAAATATTTATGCAGGAAATGTTTAAAAAGTCAAGGTTTCGCTATATTTGCAAAAACACAAAGAAAAAGCTAAAATATTCACATTCAATAAATTAACAAAGCAAAACCTTGACTCTATTTTTATATTAAATCTTTTATAAAAACATAACAAATTGCCGGTTAAATTTGTAGTATAACAAATTCAAAAACACCAAACTTAATGAATAATAATAACTCTCAATATATTGAAATAAAAGGAGCGAAAGTTCACAATCTAAAATCGGTTGACCTTAAAATTCCTTTAAATAAATTTATAGTAATAACAGGATTATCGGGCAGCGGAAAATCATCGCTGACTTTTGACACTTTGTATGCCGAAGGTCAACGACGTTATGTTGAAAGTTTATCGTCGTATGCTCGGCAGTTTTTAGGCAGAGTAAACAAACCCGAAGTTGACTATATTAAAGGTATTCCGCCTGCAATAGCCATTGAACAAAAAGTTAATACTCACAATCCGCGTTCTACCGTGGGGACATCAACTGAAATTTACGATTATTTAAAATTGCTGTATGCTCGTATAGGCAAAACATATTCGCCCGTTTCGGGACAAATTGTCAAAAAAAATAATCCCGATGATATTGTTAATTTCCTACTGAATTACCCCGAAGGAACAAAAGCAATTATCCTTTCTCCTCTTAAAGTTCCCAATGACAGAAACTTATCAAAAACTTTGAAAATTCTTGCTCAGCAAGGTTTCTCGCGATTGGAAATATCGAATAAGATTATTAGAATAGATACTGTTTCCAATATTAAAAATACCGACAATATTAATATTGTTATTGATAGAATATCGGTTCGTAATGACACTGATACTATTAGTCGTATAACCGATTCGGCACAAACAGCTTTTTTTGAAGGACACGGCACTTGCATTGTAAAAATATTTACCGGCAACAAAATTATTGAACACTCATTTTCCGATAAATTTGAAGCCGACGGAATTGTTTTTGAAGAACCGTCGATGAATATGTTCAGTTTTAACAATCCTGTGGGAGCTTGTCCTGTGTGCGAAGGTTACGGAATGACAATAGGAATTGACGAAGACCTTGTAATTCCAAACAAAAGTCTTTCGATATACGAAGATGCCATTGCCTGCTGGCGTGGTGAAAAAATGTCGGAATGGAAGAATGCACTTATTTACTCTGCAAGTAAATTTGATTTTCCCATTCACAAGCCTGTTTCGGAACTTACTGCCGAACAAATGGAACTGCTTTGGACAGGTAACAGATATTTTAAAGGACTTAACAGGTTTTTTCAATATCTTGAAGAAAAAAGCTATAAAATACAATTTCGTATTATGCTTTCGCGATATCGCGGAAGAACCAAATGCCCCGAATGTAAAGGAAGACGACTGAAAAAAGAGACAAACTACGTAAAGGTAGCGGGAAAAACAATTACCGAACTTGTAGATATTCCCATATCGGTACTTTACAACTTTATTAAGTCGGTAAAATTAGATGAACACGACAAACAAATTGCTCACCGTATTTTTATTGAAATAAAAAACAGAATTCAATTTTTAATGGATGTGGGATTAAGCTACCTTACTTTAAACCGCCTCTCCTCTACCCTTTCGGGTGGCGAATCGCAACGAATAAACCTTGCCACATCGTTGGGAAGTGCATTGGTAGGCTCGTTGTATGTGCTCGACGAACCAAGCATCGGCTTACACTCTCGCGATACCGAACTGCTTATAAAAGTTTTAAGAAACTTAAAAAAAATGGGCAATACTGTTATTGTTGTTGAACACGACGAAGAAATTATTCGTGCTGCCGATGAAATTATAGATATTGGTCCTTTTGCCGGCAGACACGGCGGCGAAGTTGTATTTCAAGGAAACTTGCAAAAACTTATAAAATCAAAAGACAGTCTTACTACTAAATATCTGCTGAAAGAATTAGAGATACCTGTTCCCGCACAACGCCGAAAATGGAATAATTACATAATGGTAGAAGGTGCACGCGAAAATAATTTAAAGAATATAACCGTAAAATTTCCGCTAAATACAATGACTGTTGTAACAGGAGTTTCAGGGTCGGGAAAATCATCGTTAATAAATAAGGTGCTATATACCGCTCTGAAAAAATATTACGGCGGACACAGCGATGCTTCGGGACATTTTAATAAATTATCGGGCGACCTTAAACTTATTGACGATGTTGAATTTATCAACCAAAATCCCATCGGGCGTTCTTCTCGCTCAAATCCTGTTACTTATATTAAAGCCTACGACGAAATACGTAAATTGTTTGCCGACCAAAAATCGGCTAAATTAATGGGATTTAAACCGGCTCATTTTTCTTTTAATGTTGAAGGCGGTCGTTGCGAAGAGTGCCAAGGCGAAGGCACAATTAAAGTTGAAATGCAGTTTATGGCTGATGTTAAACTTATTTGCGAAAGCTGTAAGGGAAAACGGTTTAAGCAAGATGTGCTTGAAATAACATACAGAGGAAAAAGCATTTTTGATATTCTTGAAATGACTGTTAATGAAGCTGTTGAGTTTTTCTCTGAAAAACAAGGCACTACCGAAAAAAAGATAGTAAAAAAACTACAACCACTGATTGATGTGGGACTTGGATATATTCAGTTAGGGCAATCATCGTCAACACTTAGCGGCGGCGAAAGTCAAAGAATAAAATTGGCATCGTTTTTAGGAAGAGAACGCGAAAATCAATCGATACTGTTTATTTTTGACGAACCCACAACAGGTTTGCATTTTCACGATATTAATAATTTGCTGTCTTCACTGAATGCACTAATAGAAAAAGGCAATTCAATAATTATTATTGAACATAATCACGAAATTATTAAAAATGCCGATTGGGTTATCGATTTAGGTCTCGAAGGCGGTGATAAAGGCGGTAATATTGTATTTGAAGGAACTCCCGAAGATTTAATTTTATGCAAAAATTCCTATACCGGAAAGTTTTTGGGTGAAATAAAAAAGTGATTTACATCATAAAATAAAGTCAAGGTTTTGCTTTGTTAGTTTACTTAGAAATTAACAGTTAAGCATTTTTATAAATTGCAAAAATAGCGAAACCCTGACTTTAAATATCTCCTTTTTTTAGTTTGTTAAATACTCTATCTCTCCTATTGTTTTGGATTTTTCATATCGGTAAGCATCCGAAAAAGAGATAATATTTTTGATGCTATCAGATGACGGTTCATAAGAATCTGACAAACACTTTGTTATAAATTCATCAACTTTTTTGTCATTTCTTTTAATTCCCATCAATTTTTTTAAATAAAAAGTAAATATTTGCATAGGCAAGTAAATTTTTAATTGTTACATCAGTATAACGACACAGTATTTATATTATTATAAAATATCAGTTTTTTTAAAAGCAATATTTTATTGATTTCTCGTTAATGTAATATTTACTATATTTACGCACCATTCAAAAAAATATGATTATGCAAGTTTTTTATACACCCGATATTAAAAATATCACTTATGCTTTGACACCCGAAGAGTCGAAACATGCCGTGAAAGTATTGCGTATGGAAGCAGGCGACGAAGTTTGTATGATTGACGGAAAAGGCGGCTTATATTACGGAATAATTGATGAACCGGATGCTAAAAAATGCACTATCAGAGTGATAGAAAAAATAGAGCAATACAATCGCAGAAACTATTATTTACACATTGCCATTGCTCCCACAAAAAACATCGACCGTTTTGAATGGTTCTTGGAGAAAGCAACAGAAATAGGTATTGATGAAATTACTCCGCTGCTTTGTCAAAGAAGTGAGCGAAAGACTGTTAAACCTGAAAGGTTACGAAAAATCATTTTATCGGCAATGAAACAATCAATAAAAGCATACGAACCAAAACTAAATCCTTTAACTAAATTTACCGACTTTATCAACAATCCTGATTATGAAAATATATTTATCGCTCATTGCGAAGATAATCCGAAACAGTCGTTAAAATCAACAATAGAGCCTTTTAATAAAATAACAATTTTAATAGGTCCCGAAGGTGATTTTTCACCGCAAGAAATTGAACTTGCTAAAAATAAAAGAATTACCGAAGTGCATTTGGGAAAATCAAGGTTAAGAACCGAAACAGCGGGTATTGTTGCCTGTCATACGGTAAATTTGATTAAAGAGAGTTAGGCATCAACCTTTAAAACAAATAAATTTTATGTTTTTACGAAAGCAAATAATATTTATCATCTTATTAGTTTTAACATTTAACCTTTATGCTCAACCTGTAAAAATAGGATTATTAAAATACGGCGGAGGTGGCGACTGGTATGCAAACCCTACATCTTTGCCAAATTTAATAAAGTTTTGTAATAAAAATATAAATACCAATATAAACCCCGAACCTGTTACTGTTGAAGTGGGAAGCAACGAACTGTTTAATGTGCCGTTTGTGCATATGACAGGGCACGGAAACGTACATTTTTCGGATACAGATGTAAAAAATTTGCGGTTATATCTTGAATCGGGCGGTTTTTTACATATTGACGACAATTACGGAATGGATAAATATGTAAGACGCGAAATGAAAAAAGTTTTTCCCGAACTTGATTTTGTAGAACTTCCGGACAGTCATCCTATCTATCATCAAGTATATGATTTTGAAAAGGGATTGCCTAAAGTTCACGTTCACGACGGAAAACCCGCACAAGGATTCGGCTTAATTTACAAAGGCAGACTTATTTGTTTTTATACTTACGAATGCGACCTTGGCGATGGCTGGGAAGATCCCGAAGTTCACCACGACTCTGAAACTACCAGACTTAAAGCATTGAAAATGGGTGCTAATATTATCAGTTATGTTTTTCAATAAATAACTTTCATCAAAAAATTTAACATATACTAAACAAACCTCTATATAATGCAATCTTTATCTGATGACAATCAACATTTTAGCAATCTGAAAATAGGATTTGATGCCAAACGATTATTTAATAACTTTACGGGACTCGGTAATTACAGTAGAACTTTAGTACAAGGGTTACAGGAGTTTTTTCCTAATAACAAATATTACCTTTTTACTCCCAAAATATCAGATAAAAAAGAAGTATTGCCATTTACTGATGATAATTACCATATTGTAAAGCCAAACGGCGGTTCAAAAAATTTATGGCGAACTTACGGTTGCACAAGCAAAATAAAAAAACTCAAGCTTGATATTTATCACGGTTTATCGCACGAATTACCGATAGGAATAAAAAAAACAGGTGTTAAATCAATTGTAACTATTCACGACCTTATTTATAAAACCTACCCCAACGATTTTAAATTTTTTGACAGAAGAATATATGATTTTAAGTTTAGATATGCCTGTGAAAATGCCGATAAAATTATTGCGGTAAGCAAAAGCACTAAAAACGATATCATAAAATTTTATAATATTCCCAAAGATAAAATTGAAGTTGTATATCAATCGTGCCAACCTAATTTTAAAGTCAAACTATCTGATAATAAGATTAATACAGTATTGAAAAAATACAACCTTCCAAATGAATATTTACTTTATGTAGGGTCGGTTATTGAACGAAAAAACTTGTTAAACATTGTTAAAGCTCTGAATATTATAAAAGATACTGTTAAAATACCTTTGGTGATTGTGGGCAACGGAAAAGAGTATTTACAAAAGGTAAAAAAATATATTGCCGATGCGAAACTTGAAAAACGTATAATCTTTACTTCTGAAATATCATTTTTTGATTTACCTGCAATTTATCAAAAAGCAAACCTGTTTATTTATCCCTCACAATACGAAGGTTTTGGCATTCCGCTTATTGAATCGCTTTGGAGCGGAACTCCGGTAATAACATCAAATATATCATCGTTGCCCGAAGCTGCCGGTGCAGGAGCATTTTATTGTAATCCTGAAGATGAAAAAACTATTGCCGACGGAATTTTAAAAATATTGTTTGACTCTGTTTATGCACAACAATTAATAAGTGACGGTTTTAAACACGTGCAACAATTTGAAAATAAAAACAATGCCAAAAAACTGGTAGAAGTTTACAAAAGTATTTTGGGAAAATTATAAAACATATATTCAAACTTAGATAATTAAAGAGTGAGCTTCAAAGTAAGACTCACATCATGACTATCTGTTATTTAAACTTTTTAATTGCGAATTAAAAAAATTATTTAATTAACAAACTTATCCAAATCACTTACTAATTCATTTATTTGTATTGGAGCCTCTGTTCCTTTTATTACTTGTGACACTTCATATCTTAAAAAAGGACTATTTAGGTCACGAACGGCAGAAAGCCAGTTAAAAGAACCTTCTATTAATATTTTATCATCTATGGCTATTGCTTTATTGTGAATACCATTTAAGACAGTTAATTTTACTCCATTATTTACTAACATCTCTCTGGCTTCTTTTGCTTGATTTTTTAACTTTCCATTTATAATATCAAGATTTTTGTCGGTAAAAACTTTTATTTCAACGCCTCTATCAACAGCATTTTTGATATTAATAATCAAGTTATCGGCATTTATAGCATTTATTGATAAAAACGGAGAAACTATTATAAGTCTTTTTTTTGCTATATCAAAAGCCTTTTTTAAAGCCTCAACATGTAATGACAGTTTATTAATTCTATCTTTACTTTCAATTATATTTAAAGATTCATAGAAAAATGAAGAAGACAACTCATTTTCTTGTTTTAAAAACAAAAACTTTGCTAAATTACCTGCCGGACTATCAATTAAAGGATTAAATAAACGCATATTTCCAATTACTATAAAATGTTTTTTTGCTCTTGTTAAAGCTACATTAAGCATATTATAATTGTAATTAAAAAAGATATTACCGAAATGATTAATGCCGTAAGTTGGAGAAAAAATTATTATTTCTCTTTCAGCACCTTGTAAAGCATGAACTGTGCCTACTGTTATTTGCGTATCAATATCATGTTTTTTAAATTGTTTAATAATTTCATCTCGTTGAGCGGCAAAAGGCGTAACTATACCAATAATGTCTTTTAATTCCTTAATTTTATCTTTCGGTTTTTCTTTATTTACGGTATTTAATATATGTTCTTTATAATTACTCAACCATTTTGCTATTGCAGTAGCTTCTTTGGTATTATAAATACTTGAATTTTTAGTTTCTGATTTTGCACTGATATTAATATACGATAATGGAGGAAGCATTATTTTATTAGTAGAACCTTTATCGGTATCAAATACAACGCCATTACCGCTACCTACTTTTGGTATTAGTAAATTATTATAAATATATTTATTACTAAATGCTACTATTTCATCTACACAGCGTCTGTGTTCAGAAAGAAATGTGCCATTTAAAGTTTTATTTGTAGAAAAATCTGAAGCATTTTGAGCTAATTTCATAAGACTACCCGATGAACATAAAACACCTTTGTTTTTTAGGTTTTCAAAAGTATTATTTTCCAACAATCCTGCTTCTTTCAAATTTCCTTTATCAATATTTTTATATGCAATATTCCAAACTGGCTCTATTTGATGTATATCACCCACTACCAAAGCTTTCTTTGCTAATGAAAATGAAGGAACTGCTATTTCAGGAGAAACCTGTCCGGCTTCGTCAACAATCAATAAATCAAAAAAATCGTAAAGCGGAATAAATGCTTTATCACCTGAAATATCTTTTTTATAAGAACAATAACTTGGTAGAGTATGAAAAGTTGATATGAATAGTGGTGTCAAGTAACTAATATATTCTAATTCTTTGGGTCTAAGCATACATTCTTCAGATTTTCCATCCTCATCTTTTCTTTTTTCTATCCATTTTGCTTCCCAGTAATATTTTGAATAGATAAAAGCTTCATATCTCAATGAAATATCCAAAATCATATTTATTTTTTCGACTCTGTCCGCTTTATTATATTCATCTGCAACAGATTTTTTATTTGTTAGTTTAGATAAATATTTATTCCACATTTGTGTTAAATGTATCAAAATATTATCCCACGATGTTTTAACATTTAAAACATCACTATATATTTTTGTTTTTTCGATAATTAATTTATTTATATTTTCAATAGAAATATTAGTTCTATCAAACTCAGCTATTAGTTCATTCCTAATTTTTTGTTGGTTGGTAATTTTTTTTATAGAATCAAAAGGAGCGTTGACAAGGAATAAACCAATTTTACTTACCAAAATATTATTAAAATAAGGAATAAATCTCAAAAAAGTAAGTATCTTATTTTTAGAAAGAAAATTTTCAAGATTATCTCGAAATATAAGTAACTCATTGAATTTGTTTTTTTCATTTTCTAATTTTACAGATAAATGCTCAATCTCATCTTTTTTATCAGGTAACTCAGCAAAAGAAAAATATTTATCTTCTACAGAATTGGCTTTTTTTGTAATTTCTAAATAATTGTCAATTTTTTTAGTAATTTCAATAACTTTATTTTTTAGTTCAAAAATAACATTACTGATTGACTCGTTTTTTTTTCTGACAATATTTTGTCTTGACAAGAAAGAATCTTCAATTTCCACAATATCAACAGAATGAAAGTCGGAAAAATATTTTCCGCTTAATTTACCTCCCGATTTAACCAATAATTGATAACCCTTTTTAACAGCCTCTTCTTGTTTTTTTATAGAATTAGAAATCATATAAGTTCCCAACGATGAAAGGTTTGGTATCCATGATACAACATTGTTGCTAGTCCCAAAACTATCTAAAATATTAGTTATTGCTTGATTATTTGTAGATACAGCAACCAAACGTGGTGGTTTTTCACCATTTATAACAGATTTTACCAATTCATTGGCAACAATACTTTGTAATAAAGTTGTTTTTCCTGTGCCGGGAGGTCCGTTTACTGCCAAAACTTTCCCCTCTGTTTGTTGTTCAAATATTAATAATGTTTTTCGCTGAGAGTTACTCAAACTAAATTGATTACCATATTGACCATAATGCCCCTTTTCTAAAAAAAAATCGGATGTTTTCGGAATATCTGTTCGTGATTTTTCATCAATACACAAAAAATTTTCTAATAAAGATGATTTTATAGAATTTTCAATAATACTATCATATAACTTTATCACATTAATTGCCGGAATAAAATCTTTTGCTTTAATAATACATGTTACTGATTTTTTTATAAATCCTGCAACTTTAAAATCGTCAAATAAAAATCCTGTTACTTCTTGAAAAAACAATTCACTTTGTTCAAGATATTCTAACCAATTATTGAATGACCATTCAAATGTATTTAATACTGAATCAATTTTATCAACACTACCTATTATTGGAAAATCTGATGTTTTCGTACTTGTCGGTTCTAAAACTCTTCTTACAAACCATGGAAAAATATTCTCATCCATAGGAGGCAAAAGATTTCCTTCTTCTGTTAACACACAAGGTATCCAATAAGGATAAACCTTTTCTTGATTCTTTTTTCTAACAAAATGTTTATATTCAGTTGCTATAAAAAATGGAGAAATAAAAATACTTATCGGTTCTTTTTTTTCATCTTTTTCTTTTTTTCTATCTTCGATGTAATTTATTTTATAAAGTTTTTTATAAGTGTCTGATAATTTTTCTTTTTTTAATTTATAAATATTATCAAAAAAGAAACCTTTTTCATAATCTTTTTTTGTAATATCAAGCCTTTCTCCATCTGCAAGAGAATTTCTGTAATATTTTAAAAAATTGAGTAGTATTTTTTCTTTCATCTGTTTGTATTTTAATTTTCATTTACGGAGTAGTATTTGACACAGGCAATATTTTACCGTTAAACATTTTATGTCCGCTTATTGCAAAATTATAAATATATTCAGCCATATCTTCCGGTAATATTTCCGCTTTATAATCTGGAAATGCTTCGGCAAGCATTTCGGTAGCTACCGCACCAAGAGCCAAGCAGTTAAAACTAATGTTTGTGTTTTTATACTCTTCGGCAAGACATTCGGTAAGTGAAGCTATTGCTGCTTTTGACGAAGCGTAACTTGCCAATCCGGCAAACTTCATACTTCCCTGAAATCCTCCCATACTGCTTATGTTTACAACATGTGATTTTTCCGATTTTTTCAACAACGGCAACAAATTGCTAATCAACTCCATAGGAGCTAAAACATTTATTTTATAAATTCTTTCTCTTTCGCGAAAAGATATTTTTTCAAACGGCTTGTTTATTAAAAATCCTGCATTATTTATTAAAATATCAACTTTATCAACAAAACCTGATATGATATTTATTAACTCATCTATATTATCATCAATATGCTCCAAATCAAATGAAACAGGTAAAATTTTTGTTTTAGAATTGTTATTTTTACATTCATTTTTTAACTCTTTCAGTTTTTCACTATTGCGTGATATTATTATAATTCTATTATTATCACGTGCAAAAAATTTTGTAAGTTCTTTGCCTATACCTCTGCTTGCTCCCGTAATTACAATATTCATAAATATTATTTTTTAAAAAAACTTATTTAAAAATACAACAATAAATTGAATCAATATTAATATTTTTACAAATAAAAATTAGGATAGTCACGGTATGATTTACAGATTTATTATAAAGAATATCAAACATATGAAAAAACTGATTTTAATAATAATTCTTATTTTACCTGCTGCAAATATTTTTGCACAAGGAGCCATTAAAAAAAAACATGAACTTAGCGATAAGGTATTTTTTGGCGGCGGACTGGGAATGCAATTCGGAACAACAACAGCTATAAGTATTTCGCCTATTGTCGGGTATAAACCTATTGAAAATTTATATTTCGGACTAAAAGGCAAATACGAATATTATAAATACTCACGATACAATATCGGAACCGATATTTACGGCGGAAGTATTTTCGGTATGTATCTGTTTTACGAATCAATTGCTATATATGGTGAATATGAAATGCTCAGTTTAGAATCGGAATATTACAATTTATACCAACCTGTAAATAACAAAAGATTTTGGCTAAAAACACCGCTTATCGGCGGAGGTTATATTCAATCGTTGGGAGATAGAGCAAAGATTATGTTACTTGTGCTTTGGAACTTAAACGATAATTACAGCTATTATTATTCAAATCCCATTATCAGACTTTCATTTTTATTTTAGGCATAAATTTTGATAAATCAATTAATGAATGTTTCTTTGCACGAAATTTGTTAAATCATTTTGTATAAATTAAACACATAAATATAATGGATATTACAAAAAACAAAATGGTGTCGGTAACATATGAGTTGAAATACGACGATGCCGATGCTAAATTAATTGAAAAAGTAGAAAAAGACAATCCGCTTACCTTTTTATTCGGAGCAGGTAAAATGTTAGAACATTTTGAGAAAAACTTGGAGAATCTTTCCGAAGGTGATGTTTTTGATTTTAAGTTAACAAGCAATGAAGCATATGGTCCTGTAACAGAAGAAGCTGTTGTTGAAGTTCCGTTGCAAGCCTTTGAAGTTGACGGTAAAGTTGATGATAAATTAGTTAAGGTAGGAAATACTATTCCTATGATGGATAGTTACGGTAATAAACTTCACGGAATTGTTCTTGAAATTACAGATTCTGCTGTTAAAATGGATTTTAATCATCCTTTAGCAGGTGAAGATTTACATTTCAAAGGGAAAGTAGTTGAAGTAAGAGATGCCGCTCCCGAAGAATTAGGTGAAAGTTGTAGCACTGACAGTTGTAGCTCGGGTAGTTGCAGTAGTTGCGGATGTTAAAAATATTATAATAAAAAAGAGGCTGTTAAAAAAACAGCCTCTTTTTTTATGTTCTAAATTTAGTCTTCAACTTTTTTTCGAGCTACGTTTACTACCATTGTTCTACCTGAAAGCTCTTTACCGTTTAGATTTTCAATAGCTTTGTTACCTTCATCATCATTAGGCATTTCAATAAAACCGAAACCTTTACTTCGATTAGAATGTTTGTCGTAAATAATTTTTACGGAATCAACAGTTCCGAATTCACTAAAAACTTCTTTTAATTCATTTTCTTCAATCTTATAATTAAGATTGCCAATGTAAATATTCATGATACTGTAATTAAATTGAATAATATTGAATTTTAAATAAAATCAAATTTACAATAATTTAATTTAAAATAAAAAAGGTTTAAGCTAATAAACCTAAACCTTTTTAAATTATTTATTCATAAAGATGCAAAATACACCTTTAACAAAAATATTAATTTAGTCCTCGTCTCTCAATTAAAGGCTCAATACTTGGTTCTTTGCCTCTAAATTCTTTATACAATTCCATTGCATCTTGTGTTCCGCCAAGAGCCAAAACATATTTTCTGAATGCGGCAGCCGTTTCTTTATCAAACAACCCTTTTTCTTTAAATGCTTCAAAAGCATCGGCATCAAGCACTTCTGCCCATACATAACTGTAATAACCTGCTGAATATCCGGGACCTGAAAAAATATGCATAAAATATGTTGTTCTATATCTCGGATCAATCTCTTTTATCAAATGAATCTTATCCATTGATTGTTTCTCAAAAGCATTTACATCAATTTTTTCAACTTTTGTTATTGTATGATAATCCATATCAAGATATGAAGCTGCTAAATATTCGGTAGTAGCAAACCCTTGATTGAATTTACTTGCATTTTGAATTTTCTGAATTAATTCATCTGGCATCGGTTCTCCTGTTTTATAATGTTTGGCATAATGATTCAATACCTCAGGAGCAAAAGCCCAGTTTTCCATAATTTGTGATGGAAGTTCAACAAAATCGCGAGGTGTTTCCAAACTTGCATAATGCACTTGACTAAACAGTCCGTCGAGTGAATGACCAAACTCATGAAAAAGAGTTTCTGCTTCGTCGGCAGTTAACAGTGCGGGAGCATTTTCAGTAGGAGCCGAAAAATTACAAACTATTGACATTACAGGAGCAATGCGTTTACCATCTTTATATTTTTCGGGACGAAATGCAGTACACCAAGCACCTGCTCGTTTTGATGCACGCGGATAATAATCCAAATACAAAACTCCAAGATGAGAACCGTCAGCTTCTTTTACTTCATACACTTCTACATCAGGATAATACACAGGCATATTTTCCAATCTAGTAAATGTTATACCATAAAGATTATTAGCTACCCAAAACATTCCTTCGCGAACATTATCAAGTTTTAAATAAGGACGAATTTCATTTTCATTTAATGCGTATTTTTCTTGTTTTACTTTTGCTGCATAATAAGGATAATCCCAAGCTGCAAGTTCAAAATTACCACCTTCGGCATCAATGATTTTTTGCATATCGGCAACTTCTCTTTTTGCTACATTAAGAGCTTTGGGCATAAGTTTATCAAGTAAATTGTAAACATTTTCGGGAGTTTTTGCCATATTTCTGTCCAATACAAAAGCTGCATGACTATCGTATCCCAAAAGGTGTGCTCTTTCTGTTCTCAGATTTACAATTTTATTTACAATTTCTTTATTATCAAGCGAATCGTTATGGTCGCCTTTCATTATGTATGCTTTATACATTTTTTCACGTAAAACTCTATTATCGGCATTTTCCAAAAACGGAAGTAAACTTGGTTTGTGAATTGTAAATACCCATTTTCCTTCAAGACCTTTTTCTTTTGCTGTTTTTTCGGCAGCAGCAATAGAACTTTCGGGCAAACCCGCTAAATCGTCTTTATTGTCAATTACCAGCTTAAAGCGATTGTTTTCGGCAAGAACATGATCGCCAAACTCTAAGAACAACAACGATAACTCTTTGTTTATTTCTCTGAATCGTTGTTTTTGTTCACCAGTTAAGTTGGCACCGCCTCTTACAAAACTTTGATAAGTATTTTCAAGTAAAGTTTGTTGTTCTGTAGTAAGATTAAGTTCATCTTTTTTATCATAAACGGCTTTTATTTTTGCAAAAAGTTTTTCGTTTAGCTTAATATCATCTCTGTGACTTGACATAACCGGAGCCAACTCTTTTGATATTTCATCAAGCTTTTCGTTGGTAGCTGCTTCTTTAAGATTGTAAAAAACTCCTCCAACTTTTCCAAGCAACTCACCACTGTTTTCGTATGCTTCAATGGTATTTTCAAAAGTAGGTTCTTTCGTGTTGTTTACTATCTTTTCAATATTCTCTTTTTGCTCTTTCATACCTTCAATAAAAGCAGGCATGTAGTGTTCGGGTTTAATTTGATCAAACGGCGGAACACCAAACGGAGTAGTAAATTCTGTTAATAACGGGTTATTCATATTATCACTTTTTTTATCGCCTTGTGTGCAAGACGTTGCCACAAATACAAGAAATATTCCGGCATAAATTATCTTTTTCATATTTTTTATATAATTTATTATGTTAATAAATAGTTTATTTTCAGGTAAAAATAATATTAATGAATTAAGTATTCAACTACAATTTTATGCTAAGAGACACTGTTGACTTAATATTAATATTTACTTTCTGTTTGACGATGTTCTGACAATCAATGTAGCAGGCACAATAATTTCTTTTGTAGCTCCAAATCCGGGTTTTCCGTTTATCTGTTCAAATAAAAGTGTTGCGGCAAGTGTTCCGATTTTTTCCGGATTTTGATCCATTGTAGTTAATGAAGGCTCCATATAGCGTGAGCGGTTACTGTTTGAAAATCCCACTACCATAATATCATCGGGTATTTTTATTCCCGCTTCTTTTATTGCAAACAAAGCTCCTATTGCCACTTCGTCGTTAATGCCGAAAATTGCATCAGGAGGATTTTCCATAGTAAGTAGCTTATGAGTTTCGTTTTTTGCATCTTCTACCGTTAAATTACATCTTACTACAATATTTTCATCAAAATCAATATTATTATTTGCCAGTGCGGCTTTATAACCTCTGAATCTATTTCGTCCGATAAGCATATGCTCGGGCCCTGTAATTAATGCAATGCGTTTTGCTCCTTTGAGTATTAAATGCGAAACTGCCATATAAGCGGCATCGGCATCGTTTGCCACAACTTTCGGAACATTTATCTCTTTTGATGTGCGGTCGAACAACACCAAAGGAACATCATTATCTTCAATATAGTTGATATGGTCAAAACTGTCGGTAGCTTTCGACAAAGAGACTATCATACCGTCAACTCTGTGGTCGAGAAAACCGTAAACATTGTTTTGTTCCTTTTTCATATCTTCGTTTGACGAACTTACAAAAACCTGATATCCCAAATTATTTGCAACTTGCTCAATACCTTTTACTACCGAAGCATAAAAAGCACTAACAATTTGCGGTACAACAACACCTATTGAATACGATTTTTGTGTTTTCAGAGCAACAGCCATAGAGTTAGGACGATATTTCATTTTTTTTGCCATATCGCGAACCATTTTTTTGGTCTCTTCCGAAATTTCGGGTTTATCTTGTAATGCCCTTGATACAGTTGATATTGAAACACCTATTGCTCTTGCTATATCTTTTATTGTTGCCGCTTTCTTCATCTGATTATAATTTATTTAAATCTTAAATCCACAACTTTCAATGTTAAATGCTTCTCTAAATTTATTTACAAAGATAAAATTACCGGTCTGTATATGGTTAGTGGCAGATTTCAATGCACAAATCTTTCGGTTTTACACTATCCTTAATTTGATATAATATACTCAAATTAAGTAATTTACCGCCATTAACTATATACTTTGTTGTGTGTAGTTATTTCTTTTTTTCTTTTGCTAAATTCACAAAATTAATTGGTGGAAGTAAAATAGGTTGAATTCCTGCTTTCATTGAAACATTAGACAAATGTTCTCTAATAAATGGAAATATTATTGCAGGGGCATTGATTTTTCCAAAATCATCAAGAGGTATGTTAGTTTCTTTACTAAACTCAAAATTACCAACCATTTTAATTTCTGATGAAATAACTTCCTTATCTTCTATCTTAGAAATAAAATTAAGGGTTACAGTAACACCTAAAATATTTTCATTTATAGAATTTTTAATATCTATATTAATACCATTATGTAATTTGTCATTAGAAAAATCAATAAAAGGTGCTCTTTTAAAAAAACTTTCAATTAAAATAATACTTAATAATTTGTATGAATTTTTTTTCATAATATTTGTTTTATGCAGCAAGAGCATAAGAAATTTCTCCTGCTTCTTCTTCTATTATTTCTACTGGTTCTACAATGATTGGATTTATAAATATTTCTTCATTAAACTTCTCTATCACTTCTTTCAAAGAATGATAATTATTGATAATATCAATTACAGATTTATTAAAACTTAAATCAAAGTCAAAATTAAAATTATTTTTCCATATATCAGTATTATAGGTATGCTTGTCAGTAAACAATTTACCTTCAATTTCATAGACTAAATTGGATAATTCTAATATATTTTTCTCACTTACAAATACTATTTCATCATATGGATATTGATTAATAAAGTCAATAATCATTTTTATCTCAAATTCTTTATATTCTTTATTACCTTCAAACTCATTTAATGGTAATATTTTTATATAATTTGATTTTGAGAAATCATCAACAAAATAACTCGCCTTCAAGAAAGGGAAGTTTTCTATTAATTCATTTAATTTTTTAATAATATATTCTTTAATTTTCATATCTCAAATTCTTCTGTTAATATTTCTTCAATACTATTTGACAAATCTAAACCACTTTTTGCTCTTCTTTCTATAATTTCAAGATTTTTATAATCTGCTTTAATCCTTAGACCTTTTAATTGACCAAAAAAATTATTAAAGTCTGGGACTAACTGATTATTTCTCATAAACAATTCTCTTGTTATTGAATTTTTTAACCAATTATGAAAACCACCTTCATCTTGTGCTCCCTGATGACCTTCGCTATCTATTTCTTGTTCAGATTTTTGTAAATCAGTTAATAGAATATGTAGCATTAATTGAATATTACTATAATATGAGCAATGGACACTTGAAGAGTAATAAGAGTTATTAATTAACAACTTTGCACTTATTTTATTTTGTTCAGATTTTATTTTCCAATTACTCATAATACAACAAAATTACATTTTTTTTTTAATAGACAAATTTTATTATAAAATACCCAAAAATCATTCCTTTTAATCTTTCTCATATTCCAACTAACGTCAAAATTAATAGTCAATTATTAATATTTATTTTTTCTCCAAAATTACGCATTTTATTCAATATTCTACTTCAATATTTGCGTTATCTAAAATATTACACACAACGTTGATATATAACACACACATAATATAAAATATATTGTTAATTGATTTACATCATAAATACATCTATTTAAAATCTCTATCAATCATGATAAAACTGTTACATAAAAATCACAAAAAAATAGAACTTTGCAGCGTTGATTACGTAATTAATTGTAGTTGCAATTAGTAAGTAAATAATTTTTTTATAATTGATTTTTGGTTAATAAAGTAATGAAAAATCTCCGGTTTCCGAGCAGCCGGAGATTTTCATTTTTTAGGCTTTATTAATAGTGTTGAAATTATCGCTACGATTAAAGCTACAAAAAATGTAAGTATTCTTGATGAAACAACTTTTTCCATTCCCGAGCTTATCCATATTATTGTAAATGCCATTCCGGCTATAATTGTAAGCAGTGCAGCATATCCGTGATAACGTTTCCAAAACAGTGTTAGTAAAATTACAACGGAAAATGTTCCGCCAATACCTGCCCACACATAACTTACCAATGAAAATATTAAATCGGTTTTACCTAAATAAGCAATTAATAAAGCTACTACGGCAAGAAGTGCAGTGATTATTCGCGAATAAAGAAGAGCGTTTTTTTTAAATCGTTCTTTGCCCACAATAGGTTGAATAAGATTTTCGGACATTTCGGTTGCCGAAAGAATCAAAAGTGAATCTGCTGTTGAAATCATGGCGGCAATAGCTCCCGTTATCAGCAGAGCCGCTAAAATCGGCGGAAAAATCTCAAGTAATACCGCCGGCATAACATATTCTCTGTCTTGCAATCCGGTAGGTCCGAATATTGCAATCCCAATCCAGCCGATACACAAAGCTCCGATATATGCCACTACTGTCCAAGTAATTCCTACTCTTCTGGCAATTTTTGCTTGTCGGGCATCTTTTATTGCCATAAATCGTGTGCTTAATTGCGGTTGTCCGCCCAAATATCCGAAAAACCAACTAAAACCTCCCACAATGGCAATACCTGCTCCAAATCCGTGCATTGTCCCCGTAAGGGAACCGTATGAAGCACCTGCCTGCGTTATGGCATCCGAAATGTTTTGTGCAAATAAATCGGGATGCGTAGCTATATATTTTATTCCGACAATAGGTCCCACAACAAGAGTTATTATCATCATTATTGCCTGAACCACATCGGTATAAACAACACTGCGAAAACCACCGTAAATAGTGTAAGGAACAATTATTGCAGCAGTAAGTATCATACCTGTTTTTGCATCTAACCCGAACATTGTATGAAGAGTTTTACCGCCACCCAAAAATTGAGCTCCCACATAAAAGAAAAAGAAAAATACAATAGTGGCACTTCCTATCGTGCGAATCCATTTTCCTGCTTCACCGTGTCGTTTTGCAATAAATTCGGTAAATGTATTTACTTGCAATTCATCGGCAGCATCACGCAATCGCCACGACAACAAAGCCCAAGCAGTGATAATTCCCGCCACACAGCCTATTGCCGTCCAAATTTCGAGCAAACCTGTTGCATAAGCAGCTCCGGGCAATCCGAGCAATGCCCACGACGATTCGCCCGTTGCACGCTCCGACAATGCGGCAACCCAGCCGGGCAACGTGCGTCCCGCTATGGCAAAATCAGAATTGTTTTTTACTTTTCGCCCTTGATAAAT
>Ga0256846_1000260_pt1 | contig 22532 bp, 17 predicted proteins | sample TevniametaG_FD_189098 | JGI IMG/M metagenome (GOLD analysis project Ga0256846, IMG submission 189098) | Tube worm associated microbial communities from hydrothermal vent at the East Pacific Rise, Pacific Ocean - Tevnia | ecosystem: Host-associated > Annelida > Integument > Unclassified ...
CTTGCTTGACAATATGAATCGTGAGCAAACAATTTCAGCTGTAAGACTAATTCGCTCATATTCCGGCGGGAATGACGTTTTCATTGAGTCGTCCGGTGGGATTAATTACTCTAATTTTAGAGAATATTTAGATACCGGAATTAATGCAATATCAATAGGAGCGCTGACACATAGCGTCAAAGCCGCCGATATACATATTGAATTTGAAAAATTATAAGTAATAATGAATAACTATGTCGAAATTTAATCTGCTTGTTGCCGCCGGAGGGACAGGGGGGCATCTGTTCCCTGCAATTTCCGTAGTCGAAGAATTACAAAATGAACTCGGCGATGATTTTAACGCCGTATTTGTTGGTAACGCTCACAGAATAGAAGGGAAGAAAGTACCCGAAGCGGGCTATCCTTTTTATAATATTCCTATGCGTGGCTTCAAGGGTAAATTTTCACCGGCTAATTTTCTTATTCCATTCAAAACCTTGAGTTCTATGAATATTTGTCAGAATTTAATTGATAAATATGAAATAAACGCCGTACTATGTGCCGGTGCTTATTTGAGCTACCCTGCCGGAATTGCCGCAACAATGAAACGCAAACCATTGGTATTGATGGAGTCCAATGTCTATCCGGGAAAATCTATCAAAGCACTTGCATCACGCAGTTCGCTTATTTTCACTGCTTTCGAGGAAAGTTTGAAATATTTGAAACAAGGTGCAAAAACAAGGATAATTAACATAGGTAATCCTGTCCGACAAGATTTACTTGATTTACCCGCAAGCGAAACGGCTTTGAATAAGTTCGGTTTGCAAACTGATAAAAAAACAGTTCTTGTTTTTGGTGGTAGCCTCGGAGCAAGAACAATTAATCAAGCGGTAGAAAAATTTATCAAATCTGGGAAAGCAGATGATTTGCAAATTATTTGGCAGACGGGCAATACATTCAAACCGAATATATCCGCAACCGATAATATTAAGATTTTCCCGTTTATTGATGATATGGCTTCGGCATATTCAGCCGCAGATATTGTACTAGCTCGTTCCGGCGCTACTACGATAGCGGAACTTGCCATTGTTGCCAAACCGGCATTGCTCGTTCCATATCCTAATGCGGCAAATGACCATCAGACATATAATGCTAAGATTTTTGAAGAAAAGGGCGCCGGCTATATGCTCCGCGATAATCAATTGTGGGATAAAATCGAATACGTTATTCCTGAGTTACTCTACAATGAATCAAAGATTAACGAAATGTCGGTATCGGCAAAATCACTTGCAAAACCCAATGCCGCAAAAGATGCGGCTAAATTTATTTTGAAACTTTTTGCCTCTTAGCATAATTATTTATTGTATTTTGTTCTAAAAATATTAACTTTGTGTATATTGTTTTTGTTATTAAATAATTGAAATGAACAAGACGGACATCAATACAGAAAAAATTGAAAACGGAAAATCCTTCACACGTAGATTGGATTTTTATTGGAAGTATATTGCTGTCTATGCAATTGCCATTATCTTATATGCTCTTATTAAGGGCAGTTTGGCAGACCGTACACTGACGTTCACTCTACTTGACCCTGTCGTCATACTATTGGCTGTATTTATTGTTCTTACTGCTGTCGGGCTTTTTGTCGAAACATCGAAGAAAAAGGAAATTATTATCGGTGAGGATTTTGTTATTTTCAGTAATAGATTTAGGAAGCGGACTTTTACTAAGGAAGATATTGCAAGAATATTTATTGGCAGAGAATATGCCAAGTACACCGGTAAATTCAGGATAATTAAAATCAAATTAAAAATTCGCAAACGTCCGCTAATTATCAGACCTTCTTCATATTGGAGCGAAAGGGAACTTACATCTGCTTTTATCAAGCTGAAACGGAATATTTCACACAGGTAGCCAATGAAATATCTTCCGAAAAATAGTTTGCTTTTATTTTTTTCTTTCTTGTTATTGTCTTTTACTTCATCTTTTTCTGTGGCTGAGCAGAGAGAGGCTTTGACAAATATTAAAGTTATTAAACAGGATCTTGTCGCAATGGCTGACAGCATTATTACTCAATTAATACATAATAACTGCGATACCGTATATTCTAACATTAAAACAATAGAAGCTGAACGATTTTTTAATTCATTATTGCTCTCTCGCGCCGCAAATGCCAATATCGCTCTCTTTGTCAGCGATAATGGAACAAGCAAAAAACCTTATCTTGATTTTAGCAATTCAATTCTTGTGAAATACGCTAATGATGAGAACGACAATGATTCATTGCTAAGATATATTGATTGTGATTTATCAGCTACTCTACTACTCAAGGACAATAGAATACTCCCCCTCAATTTCGATATAGAAACAAATATAGATAAAATTTCACGTGAAGATGCCGTACTGTACAATGAAAGTACTTATAAATTTGCAAAAGCGAAAATTCCCGAACCACCGTCTTCATTCTGGAAAGACATTGTGCAACCGGTTGCTGTTGTAAGTGCCGCAGTGATTACGGTCGTTTTGCTTTTTACAATGCGAAGCAATTAATTTTTTCTTAAATTTGTAAGTATAAAAAAGAATAAATATTATTTTTCACAAAAAGAAGAGTTGCAGCAATGAGGAAGTTAACAATCTTATTTTTGTTCATATTCGTTACGTTTAGCGTAGCGACATTAGCACAGAACGCCACGGGAAAAAAAGCGGACAATTTCAAAGTTCCGCTGTCATTGGGCATATATGGGGGATTGAATGTAAATATGCACCAACCGGCATTTCCGGACGGCTTATCACCGGACAATCCGTTTTTCAATGAGAATAATACATCGTACACAGGAAATCTCGGACTTATCGGTCTGTTCCCGATTGACGATATATTTGTAATGACAGGTAGAATCGGATATAATCCGATGAGCGTAGAACTTTTTTCGAAAAATATTTCATATCGAAATCGAAAATATGATTTTGGTCTCGGCTATTTGGAAGTATCACCGATTATGCAGTTTCATAACCTATTGCCGGTTAAACCGCTTTATTTCCTTGCCGGTTTAGAGTTCGGTTTTCCAATTGATAATGATTATAGATTAACAGAGAACGGAGACGGAATTGACAGCAATAATATTCCATCGACAAATATCCGTGCGGCATTGGCAATTGGTGTTGGTTATATGTTCCAAATAAGCGATAAGTTTTATGTAACACCGGAACTATCGTTCAGGTTTCCGATAACGAGAGTATCGGCGGCTACAAACTTAACTACTTGGAAAGCATCGCAATTGAGGCTGGGTGTTAATCTTACATATTCACTCGAAAGCGATTCAAAACCCGAACCGCAACCTGCGGCAGGTATTGACCTTGGTTTCAAGGAAGTCAGATATTACAATCCTGACGGTACGACTGCCCCGGTTCAATCGGTTAAAGTAGAAGATGTTCAGTATTCGGAGCTTTATCCATTCATTCCTTATATATTCCTTGACAAGAATACTATTGAACCGCAGGAAGATGCACAAGTAATGATTGGTAAAACCGAAAGCGGTGAATTCTCGATACAGAGATTAGAACCCGATGCTATGAAAATCAATATGAGTACGCTTGATGTTGTCGGAAAAAGAATGGAGACAAGACCAAATGCCGACCTAACTATTGTCGGCACTATTGATGGAGCAAGCGAAAAAAACAGCAAAGACCTTGCTCTTATGCGTGCAGTTTACGCAAAGGATTATCTCGTAGAGAATTTCGATATTGACCCGAAAAAAATTACTGTTAAGGGTGGTGGATTGCCGCAAAAGCCTTCATCATTGCGCGACCCGGACGGCATTTCGGAAAATAGAAGAATTGAATTCTATAGTAATACACCGGACTTATTCAAACCTATATTGATACAGAGTGAGAACCAAAGACTTGCCGAGCCTTCTCTTATTGAATTTGTTCCTTATGCACTATCCGAAGATTCCATTATCACTTGGACAATGGAAATAACTCAATCGGATAGATTACTACGCCGAAACAAAGGCTTGGGTCTGCCCCCGCCAATGCAGTGGACTATCCGCCCGAACGAACTGACAAACAAGCAAGTACCTATTGATTATAAACTAACAGCTACAACCGTTAATGGCGTTGAGAAAACAGTTACCGGTTCAATTCCTATTGAATACTACTCAACGAACAGAAAGAAAACGGAAGATTTGCCGGATAGAATTGTTTCTAAGTTCAGTCTTATTCTTTTCGATTTTGATAAATCGGAAATCTCGCAAGCCGACCAAAAGATTATTGACGAATATATTATTCCGGCTGTTAAATATAACTCTACTATTAAAATTTACGGTTACACGGATAGGATAGGTGATGATAAATATAATCAAAAACTTGCTCGCCGCCGTGCCGAAGCCGTCAGGGATTATATTAAGAAAAAGAAGAAAGATGTCAAGTTAGATGTTTATGGTGTTGGCGAAAGTGTACCTATCTTTAATAATGATAAAGCAATAGGCAGACAACTTTCCCGTACTGTTCAGATTCATGTTATTACGCCAAAATAAGCATTGTCAATTTTAATTATTAGGGTTACTTGATAATACGGGTAACCCTTTTTTGTAAATATCTAAACAACAAGCTACAGGGCTAATGTACTATATTGATTATAAATAATATGGAGATTACATTATGAAAAAAATACTAATAGCAGGCTCTACCGGATACTTGGGTGCTTATATTCTAAAAGAACTTATACGCCAAAAATATCCGGTTAAAACAATTGTACGCAATCCGAAAAAAATTCCGTCTTCAATACAACAGAATAGTTTCGTGGATATAATAACAGCCGAAGTAACACAAGCAAATACATTAATTAACTGCTGTGAAGATGTTGATGTTGTTATCTCGACAGTTGGCATAACAAGACAAAAAGACGGATTAACATATATGGACGTTGATTATCAGGCAAATGTCAATTTGTTGAATGAGGCTCTACAATCAGGAGTAAGGAAGTTTATTTATATTTCCGTTCTTCACGGGGACAAACTGCGTGAATTAAAAATAATGGAAGCCAAAGAACGCTTTGTTGATTTATTGAAAAGTTCCGTTCTTGAATATACTATAATAAGACCAACAGGATTTTATTCCGATATGAGTGATTTTCTCAATATGGCTAAGAAAGGTAAGGTATATTTATTTGGGAATGGACAGTACAAAATGAATCCGATAGATGGTGAAGACTTAGCTAAAATCTGTGTACAGGCTATTAATACTTCCGAAACGGAAATAAGTATTGGCGGACCTGATATTTTAACTCAAAATGAGATTGCAACTTTGGCTCTAAATGCATACTCAAAAGATGTGAAAATTGTACATCTGCCTGATTGGATTAGAAAATTTACTATATGGTTTTTCAGGACTTTTACTTCATCTAAAATTTATGGTCCGATAGAATTTTTCTTAACGGTATTATCTGTTGATGGGATTGCTCCCAAATATGGACAACATAGATTGGAAACTTTTTTCAATAACCAAGTTAAAAATAATAACGACATAAATCACAGCACAAATAAGAATTCATAAATCTATTGATTTGTTATTCTTTCCATAAGTTAAAACGGAAGTGATATTGACAAAGCCCAGCCGAACCGTCCCGAAGCCACAGGTCCGATGCCCCAACGAACATCGAATGATAAGTAGAAAACATTGCTAATAAATGTAGGTATTCGGGATAAGCCGAAACCTATTTCAGAATAATGCTCATTGCCTGTATCGCAGTATATTGAATTTCCTTTTGCAAAAAAGCGAGAATATGCACCGCTTAGTATTAGGTTCAGTCCTCTCCCTTCGTACAATGGCAAACCTAATGCCCGCCACCATAAATCACCCAAATTAAGAGCGGCATGTGTGGCGTAGTACTCTCTTCCGCCGTATTTTGACGGAGGTGCCGTCAGGAATTGTCCGAATTTTGTAATGAACAACATTGAACTTTGCATCTTTGGCATATATTGCATAGGTATATTTGCCGAGCTATAAGCACCCTCCAATGAGAGATATAATTTAATTGGTCTGTATCCTGTGTATATAAGAGGAATGGAAACCTTATATCTGGCGACAAGTGAATAGAAAGATTTTTTGCTCTCTGTTTTCGTTCCAAATATAGTACTAAATTCAAGTTCATTCTCAAAATTTTCGCTTGTCTTGATTAAATTCACATCACCGGTTTGTCCTTTCAGAAAACCGACTATATATTTCCCCTCGGTAATATTCGGGTTTTCGCGCCATACCGCTTTTGAAAATAACGAACTATTAGTCATTTTCCGTAATGATGTTTGCTCGGATACATTAATTCCTGATTCCAAATTAAATAAAGATGATTTATATTCACCGGAAAGCGATAGCCCGTCTTGACGCATATAGTCGTAATAATCAAAATGGAAAAAACCGGCAAAAAAAGTATTCAGGATATTTGCATAACTTCTATCTAAGCTTAGCCGTGCTACTTTTGAAAACGCAGAAATACCGAGATTAATTGATTTATTGTCTTTCATATTAAATTTACGAGATAGCGTTCCTTCCCAAAAGACTCGTTTCAGACCAAGCGAATAAGAAGCTAAGCCACCTATTGTAAAATTTTTAAATGATAAATAAGTAGATAAACCGCAAGAGCAAGCATTGACGCGATTGTAATCAATGTAAGGGAATATAGTATATTTTAATGCGGAGTCATTAGAATTATTAGATTTCTTGCTTAGTGAATCGTTTGCTACGAGGCTATCAATTCTATGATAAATATCTCTTTCCTTCCGTGTTACTTCCCGCAAAGAGTTGTTCTCCCAAAAATTTGCTTTTGTGGAATCCGCATCTTCGGCAACTGAAATATTTTTTATTTTTTCCTGATGATAGATACTATCGGGTAACGGTTTGTTTAATACCACATCGGAATAAATACTTGTTCCCTTCAAATCCGCTTTCAAGTCCAACAGACCTTTTACGACTTCAAATCTTGCTTTGCCGGTAATTTCAAAAAAAGCGGGATACCAAATATTCTCTATGGATTTATTATATTTTTGCTTAATCCTTAGCGAGTCAATAAAGGCAATGACCGTATTATTCGATGGCTGTAAATCAGCTTCGACAATAGCATAATTATCTTCAAATATTTTGAGAATACCTTTAAATGCAGGGAAAAGTTTGGTTGCCGGAATAACATCAATCACATAGACATATTTATCATCATATATCTGTTTATCAATAATTTTATATTTATAATATGAAAAAGCATCTTTGCTTAGTGGTGTTTGAATGCTCACATCTCCAAAACGTACTTCATCATCATATAAATTAATAAACTTGGAAATCGCCATTAGATTTTGGCTCGGCTTTAGATTTGCTGTTTGCCGCCTCTGAATAATATAAGTACTTGATACATTCTTTATAAAATCAATATAAACATCGGAAAATGTTTCAAATAGAAATGCGCGATATTTTTCAGGGTCTTCTGAGTTTTCATTTTTAGTGCCTACATATAGATTTTTCCCACCTTGGCTGTTTGCAAATAATGTCCCGTCAAGTTCAAAAACAATTTTGGAATACAGTCGCCCTTTGAACGTTTTTAATTTTTCAACATTTTCCTGCTTCTTGGCTATTGCTCTACGAATTATTTCCATAGGTTCAATATTTCCGGTTACGGTAACTCCCTTATTCTTTACAGCAATTTCCTTCAAATAAACGAAAATAGTATCCTCGCCGCTATGCAGATTTACAATTTTGCTTTTATGTCCAATTGAAGATACTTTTAGGTCTTTTGTATCTTTCGGTACTTGCAATCTAAAAAAGCCACTTGTTGAAGAATAAGTTCCAATATTTTTATTAAGCACGCGAATTGTAGCCCCGGGCAATGCTTTGCCGGTCTTTTTATTAAAGATAAAGCCTGTGATAATGCTATTATTAGCCCAACATTCGATATTAGCGAAAATAGCGAAAAACATAATAACTGAAAGCAGTCGTAACATAATGATTATTCCATAATTATCATCTTTCTTGTAATTGTACTGCTATTGGTACACAATACATAATAATATACGCCGCTTTTCAGATTAAGTTTCCTTCCATTTATAGTTTCAACAAATTTTCCTGCCGGGTATTGTTTGTTATTAAGAATTGATGCGACTTCCTGTCCGCGCGAGTTATACAAGAACAAACTGACAAGTGAGGATTCGCGTAATTTGAAAGACACATAAGTGCGTCCCGAAAACGGATTGGGATAGTTCTGGTAAAGCACAGGGTCGAAGTCCGTATATATTGGCGATTCTTCTTCGACTGAAACTCCAATGGAATCAGGAATAATCAATGCCGTTAGTATTGTCGTTCTGCCTGTGTCCATTCGCGACCATATTGGTCGTATCGTACCATTGGTAGCGGCGATATTTGTATAATCTCCAAAAAACGCCGATTTAGTTGGAGCAAATGCTTCCTCGCTGATTTTGAAATTATCGAATGTTTTACCACCATCTTTGGAGACAGCCATATATACATCTGTCATTTTATCGGGATGATTGCGTCTGTCATAAAAAACGAAATACAAGTAACCGTTTGTTTGGTCAATAGTGAACCAATTTAAAAACTGTTGTTTCCCTGCTTTATCGTCATTTACACGAATTCTCTTAGACCATGTTTCGCCGCCGTCAGTAGATTTGAGCAACCAAACATCAGTATCATTAAGACCAAATTTTTGGTCGGAATAATTAATATACAAAGTACCGTTATGCTCACCCTTACTCAAATCGCAATCAATAATCGGAAGCCCGTTACAACGGTCTAATCCGGGAATATCATATTTCCAGCCACCATATTGCTTTGCAATAATCATATCGTTTTTTAACCAAGTATTACCACCATCTGTTGATTTATCAAAGTAAAGATTATTATGTCCCGACCAAACGACATATATTTCGCCGTTCGGTCCAATAGCAGGTACAGCACCTTCGACCGTGTTATCGTCATCTTTACAATCTCCGCCACGGTCATTTATTCTCATCGGTTTCGACCAAGTAGTGCCATTATCCGTAGATTTGGTAAATAAAATATTTGAACTGTCCTTTGCACCGCCTTGATATTTATCGAAAACCGTCCAAGTCATATAGATTATATTAGTTCTCCTATCAACTACCGCCCATTCCTTATCATGCATCTTGCCGTCTAATTCAGTGAACGAGCCGTCATTCCAAGTTTTGCCCATATCCAAAGATTTTTGACAAACAATTCTGTCCAGCCACTTGGGACCGGGGTATTGCGATAGATGGAAGAAATAGAAATTGGAATTTGTATCAACGAGGAGCATTGGGTCTCCCCAAACCCCATAACTTGATGTGAGCCTCTTATATTTCCATGTTTTCCCTGCATTACGTGAATATGCCACCAAATTTAAATTAGAACCCGCCACCATAAGCTGAGGGTTATTTATATCTATTGCAATCGCCGGCTCGTTCGGACGAGTACTCTGAGGGAAAACTGTAACATTCTTATGCTGCGAATACGTAACAGTAGCAATAAGTATCATTGATAAAAATAGAGAAGTAATTAATTTCATAAATATTTCCGTAATTTATTGTTAAGGATAATAAAATTTCAAACAAGCAAAGTATTACTGTTATATAATTCTTGTAAACGCCGATATGCTTTCTCAATATGATATGGTTTCATTATTTCTCTTTTTCTTTTTGTCCAATCGGCAATAATATTTTCAATATCGTTTATATCGGATATTTTGTTATGTTGGATAATGAAATCAACAGTTGCAAGCAATTCCAAACCGTATGGTGATTCAAAGCCCTCAATTAATTGTTGTAATACTTCTAATCTGGATTTTTGTTCATCGGATAAAGAGGATTTTACAAAATGAGAAACTTCTTCCTGACGTTTCAATGTAATTATACTATCGGGTTTGGTAGATTCATTATCGAAAACCAAATAATAGCCGTTTAGATATTTAAGTAGATGTTGTAATCTGTTTGAATAAGGACCGTAAAAACCTTTCTCAAAATCGAGATTGAGCGGTTCGTTCAGCTGCTGCAAAAAATAAGCAATTTTTTGAGCAACAAGCAAATTAACCGAATAACCCAAAATTCGATACTTATTCAAAGCAGATAAAAACATAGCTCTTGCGGGAGTGAGTTCGATATGTTTTTTGGTCGGCATGGTTTGTTCATTAAACCCCGGTTCAAAAATGACAATATCAATATCATCATTGAGGGTAGCAAGTTCATCAAGAATAATTTGTATTACGTCATTCCATTTTAACCCACCGTTGCCACAACCCAAGGGCGGTATTGCAATTGATTGAATACCATATTCATTTATCTTCTTGATAAGTTCTTTCATACCTTTTTCAATATATTCCATTTCTGAACGATTCCGCCAATGCCTTTTGGTCGGGAAATTAATAATGTATTTTGGCAAAAGTGAACCTGTTTCGGTTATCAGAATATCACCGATATCGAATTCATTTTTATCACAAATATTCTTATAAATTTTGTAATTATCGGGAAATGCTTTCTTGAAAGCAAGGGCAATACCTTTGCCCATAATCCCAACAGTATTAACGGTATTTACAAGCGCCTCAACGGGTTCATTAATGATATTTCCTTTTTTATACTTAATCATAATACCATTCCGATTTGATTGATATTTTAATGTTAATATTATTTTTTTGTAGTAATTCGGTAACTTTATCAACGGCTTTCTTATTAAATGCAGCAATTTGTTTAATAGCCGATAAATCCAATTCTTTATGAACTAAAAATTCCGCTTGCTTCCTTCTTTTTCTGTCAGGGTCATCTTCATTATCAAACCAAAAGTTTGATTTCGCAACCTTCCAATCTACATTATTTAAATCGTTTTCAACATTAAAAAATTGTGATAAATGATGATAACCATGTCCATCTGTAAATACATATTTTGTATTTCTTCTCTTTATTTCATCAAATGATGTAACAAGATAAATAATTTCTTCAGGTTTTCTTTTTGTTACATTATTATATCCATTTTGAATATTATACAGCATCGGCGACCTATACCCAAAATAAAAAGAAATATAATCGGAAAAATCCCCAAAAGGTGATATATCTATTGTTTTATTTCTTCTGCTTTTTATTAATGTATTATCACCGATTGAAATATAGTTATTATCTTTTTCAATACCGGCAGGACAAATGAGCTTTCCCTCATACAATATCTTCTCCAAATTATTTATATGGATAATTCGATAAAGGAATATTGGTGACGGTATATTCATAAATATTCCGTTTAATTTTTTCCAAATAACAATTTACAAAATAATAACAAATAATCTCTTAAACTCTTATTGTTTGTAAAAGAAAACATACTATTCATTATCTTCTGATAATGTTTTCTGTTCTGCCCTTTTCAATTCTGGGAAAATCTTTCCGGTATCCCCATCTGTCAGGGATTCTACATCTCTTAATTTTCTCTCAATTGCACGCGTACGTGTCCCTTTCACATCTTCAAGCTGCTTTAAACCCGTGCGAATATTTTTCTCCGCTTTTTCGATTAGCCCGCCGAATTTTTCAAATTCATTCTTTACAGCACCGAGAATTTTCCAAACTTCGCTACTCCTCTGCTCAATAGCCAAAGTCTTGAACCCCATTTGCAGACTGTTCAAAAATGCCGCTAATGTAGATGGACCTGTAACCGCTACTTTAAATTTATTACGAAGCTCTTCGAGAAGTGAGGCATTTCGCACTACTTCGGCATATATCCCCTCGAATGGCAAAAACATAATTGCAAAGTCCGTAGTATTGGGTGGCTCAATATATTTCTCGCTAATATCCTTTGCCATATTCTTTATTGTTCTATCCAAAGTTTTACGTGCATCTGTAATTTTTTCAGGAACACCATCATCATAAGCTTCTTGTAAATGCTGATATACATCTTTGGGGAATTTTGCATCAATTGGTAACCAAACATAATCTTTCCTGTTATCTTTCCCCGGCAATTTTATTGCAAACTCTACATTGTCTCGACTACCTTCTTTTGTTTTTACATCTTTGTCGTATTGCTCTGGTGCGAGAAGTTGCTCAAGCAACATACCCAATTGCACTTCGCCAAAGCCGCCGCGTAGTTTTACGTTGCCGAGAACTTTTTTCAGTCCGCCGACATCGTTTGCCAAATTCTTCATTTCGCCAAGACCTTCCTGCACGGCTTGCAATTGCTTTCCTACTGTTTCAAATGATTGGCTAAGGCGTGCATTTAAAGTTTTCTGCAATTTTTCATCAACAGTATGCCGCATCTCGTCCAATTGTTTATTGTTATCCTTGCGTATATTCTGAAGTTGTGCGTCAATAGTACTCCGTACATCTTTAATATTCGTTGTAAGCTGTTCGTTAATATCTTTCTGATGTTTGTTCAAATCCTCGAACTGCTGACGTAGCAGGTCGTTCAGTTGGTTGATATTTTCTGTAAATTTCCCCTCGAAGGATTTGAGCGATTGAGTAAGCTCTTCTCTATTATCTTTTGATGTTTTATTTGTTTCTTCTCTGTTTGCCTTAAATTCCTCATTGATATTCTTTCCGATAAGTTCTAAAGTTGCCTTGAACTGCTGAACGGAATCTTCCACATCTTTCAATTGTGGCTTTATATCTACTTCGACTCGTTTAATAAAAATAACAATCAAATTTATTATCGCAATAATAATTATGATAATCAGAAGTATTGCTACAATATCCATTTCATATACTCTTTTTTATTTTTTCAAAATGCTATCCTGCAATATAAAAAATGATATGGCATAAATTTGCATAAAGAGCAAAACGGCGGCAAAAAAGATATTTTTATTTATCTTGCGATATGAAAGAGAAGTATTTTACAAATATTAATATTGATACACTTGCCGGCAAACTGCTTGACGAAGCAAAATCTTATGCCGGCAAAGATTCTGAGCTAACACTAAATAAAGATGGGTATGCTCTTCTTGTGCTTGATATGCAGGATTATTTTTTGCGTCAAAACTCCAATGCTTTTGTTCCGTCCGCACCGGCTGTTATTCCGAAGATTAATTCGCTAATTGAATTGTTTGAACATAAGAAACTACCTATTTTCTTTTCGCAACATATTAATTCCAATGAAAATGCCGGAATGATGGGCAAATGGTGGAATAAACTAATTAGCAATAAGAACGAATTATCTAATCTGTCGGACTTATTGACTATCCCAAACGGAAGTATTATATTTCAAAAGTCGCAATATGATGCTTTTCATAACACTGCTCTCAATGATAAATTGAAAGCCAAAGACATTGACACTCTTATTATTTGTGGTGTAATGACTAATTTATGTGTAGAAACGACTGTACGCTCGTCTTTTGTACATGGTTATTCAACTGTTTTGCCGCTCGATGCCACTGCGGCGTATAATTATAATTACCACCGTGCAACGGCTTTAAATCTTGCTTTCGGTTTTTCTCATATTACTCTTACAAAAGATATAATAAAAGAAGTGAACAAAAATGATTAGGACCAAAGTAGTGATAATCGGTGCCGGACCAGCCGGTGTTGCCGCCGCAGTGCAGCTGAAACGTAATGACATTGATTTTATAGTTTTCGAGCGACACAGAATCGGCGGATTGGCGGCTAATGCAAATTTTATTGAGAATTACCCTGGTTTTCCAAAGGGTATTTCGGGCAATAAGTTTGTACTTATGCTCGAAAGACATTTTGCAAATTTAGATATTACACCTATGTATTCTGAGGTTAAAGCCGCCGATTTTAATAACAACATATTTACTATTACAACTAATAAGGAAACTTATCTTGCTGATTATCTGATTATCGCCACAGGTACTATGCCTTTGCAAGACAAATCAATATTGATTAAACCGGAAGCACAGCCAAAAGTTTTCTATGAGATAGCCGAAGCCGGACTTGACAATGTCAAATTGGCGGCAATTATCGGCGGCGGCGATGCCGCTTTTGATTATGCTCTAAATCTATCTGCACACGGTATTTCCTCTACTATATATATACGCGGCGAGTTGCCGAAAGCATTGCCTCTACTTATCCGGCGAGTTGCCGCAGACCAAAATATTTCAATACAAACAAATATGAAGCTCAAAGAAATAAGTGGTACAAATATAATTAACACAAAAATAATACATAAAAAACGGGAGTTATCCGTCAAAAGCGACTGTATCTTTATTGCAATTGGCAGACGTCCAACCGATGATTTTTTTTCCGAACATTTACGGAGGCAATTGTCGGCTTTACAGGAAAAGAGTAAATTATTTCTAACGGGAGATATTAATAATTCCCGATACCGTCAGGTGGCAATTGCGGCAGGAGACGGTCTGCGTGCCGCAATGGAAATTGTTCAAAGCATCGAAAAAGAAAATGAAAGTAATCGCAAGAACAAAGGATAACGACATAGCAACGGTCTTTGTGGCGGAGAACGAAACAGGAAAAATGTTTGAGTTCGTCGAATCCACTCAGCCGCCGCTAACGAGACGCGACAAATGGGTATTAATCATTTCTACTCTTTTCGGTTGTCCTGTCGAATGCACTTTCTGCGATGCCGGCGGCAGATATGAAGGCAAATTGTCTTATGAAGAATTAAAATTTCAGATTGATTATTTGATTAACATCCGCTTTCCGTCCGGTTATATTGATAGCAATAAATTCAAAATTCAATTTGCCAGAATGGGTGAACCTTCGTTCAATCCGGCGGTATTGGAATTGCTTCGCAACATACCCGCTTTGTATGATTATCGCTTGTTTCTACCTTCCCTTTCTACAATAGCACCGGCAGGTACAGATAATTTCTTCGAGGAACTTTTGCAATTGAAAAAAGAACTCTATCGTAATACATTCCAATTGCAATTTTCATTGCATTCGTCAGATACAAAGCAGAGAGATGAATTACTGCCCGTCAAGAAATGGAGCTTTGAGAAAATTGCGAAATATTCCGAACGCTTTTATGATAAAGGAGGAAAGAAAATTACTCTAAACTTTGCTCTTTCGCAGGATTCACTCTTCGAACCTAAGCAACTGTTGAAGTATTTCGCTCCCGAAATATTTCTTTTGAAGATTACCCCCATTAACCCTACATATAAAGCAGAGAAAAACAATATCAAATCGCTTATAACCGAAAAGAACAACCATAATGAAATAGTAAAAGCCGCCGAAGCCGCAGGTTACGGTGTTATTTTGAGCATAGGCGAATGGGAAGAAAATAAAATAGGCTCGAACTGCGGACAGTATGTCAGCACTTTGCAACAAGCAACAAATGTAGAAAACGCTTACGAATACGAATTATCCAAACTCTGATTTATTGTTCTTGCTCGGCGGCGTGGCAATTTCCAAACAGCCGACTCACCCCAGCCCTTTTCCAAAGAGCGAGTGAGCGAACAGCAAGAACACAAAACCGCACCCTGAAGGATGCGGTTTTGTAGTAATTTTTTCTACACTTTTCTACACTTTCTACATTTCTTCTACATATACCTATTACTTTTCAAAGAACGTGGAGTGAGTGAACACTCGTTTGCAATTTAATGGAATTGAGATGTGGCGACAAGAAAACGGTTTTAAAATTATTTTGAATAGAACAGCACTCTCACCCCAGCCCTCTACAAATGGGCGAGGAAGAAACAGCCGAAAGACAAAACCGCACCCTGAAGGATGCGGTTATTTTATTATAACTATTTTCTCCGACTTGCTTAAAGCATGTGGTGATTGGATATTGATGTATTCAGAAAATAAAAGCATTATTTTGCTGATGACTGCAAAATAATGCTTTTAAGAGCAATGCTAACTATATGGGAATAATTAGCTTATCTTGTCGGCGTGGCGGGATTTGAACCCACGACCCCTACTACCCCAAAGTAGTGCGCTACCGGGCTGCGCTACACGCCGTCCCCTAATAAAAAGGATTACAAAAATACGCTAAATTCCTGTATTTTCCAATTATTTTATTTAATTTCTAGGAAATATTAAAATGTTGATTTATTGCAATGCCTGTTCATTTTTTTTGATTTTTGAATTATTTGGAATGCATAAAGTATTAGAATAGTATCATAAGAGAAATATTTATAAATTATAAATATTATTAAAATAAAAATGATGAATCTTCGATTATATGTTTGTATCAGAATATAAAATCCCCAATAACTTGTCCGGTTGTTATCTTTAATGACCGGACTTGTTCTTTTTAAATAAAATCCGGTTAGCAAATAAAAAAAAGAGACCGACAAATATGCCGGTCTCGGTATAGTTGATGTTGTATTTTATTAATTACAAATCAATATGCACATTCCAGCCATGCTTGTCTTCGATTTCGCCGTATTGAATACCGGTAATTGTATCGTAGAACTTCTGAGCAAGTGAACCTATTTCCATATTATTGACAACAATTTCATTGTCATTATATTTGAACATACCGACCGGTGAAATAACTGCGGCTGTACCTGTTCCAAATGCTTCCTGCAATTTGCCGGCTTGATGTGCCTCGAAAACTTCGGCAATTTTGATGGGTCTTTCATTGACTTTAATACCCCATTCCTTTGCAAGTGTGATTACGGAATCGCGTGTTACGCCGGCAAGTATAGAGCCTTGTTCGAGTGAAGGTGTGTAAATTTCACCATCGATAACAAACATAATATTCATTGCGCCGACCTCATCAATATATTCGTGATTGATGCCGTCAAGCCAAAGAACTTGCGAAAAGCCTTGTTCCTTGGCAACCTTGCCGCCATAGAGTGATGCGGCATAGTTAGCGGCTGTTTTAGCACTGCCCAATCCTCCGCGTACTGCACGGACAAATTTATCCATTACTAATATTTTAACTGGATTTAAACCTTCGGGATAATATGAAGCAACGGGGGAAGTCATTACAATTAACATATAATCATCTGATGGATGCACACCCAAGAAATTACTGGAACCAAACATAACGGGACGCAAATATAATGAATGCCCGCGTTCCTTCGGTATCCAATTTTTGTCAATCTTCACAAGTTCCGTCATAGCATCAATCAATTTCTGAACGTCATATTGGGGAATACATAATTGTTTAGCCGACCTGTTCAGACGCTTCGCATTCATATCGGGTCTGAATAAATTAGCACCGCCATTAATATCACGATATGCCTTCAATCCCTCGAATATTGTTTGACCATAGTGCAGTGTACACATTCCGGGTTCAATTTCAAGAGGAGCATAAGGCATAATTTCACCATTGTCCCAAGTTCCGTTTTTAAAATTGGCAATGAACATATAGTCGGAAAAGTATTTTCCGAAACCGAGATTACTCCAATCAATATCGTTAATTTTTGTTTTATCTATCTTGCGTATTTTAATATCGCTCATCTTCTTTCCTTTGTTTTATTCAATTATTTAGCTTTAACATCAGTACTATCTAAACGAATTACATAGTGAAATTATTGATTATCCAAATCGCGAGGAATATTAGAAAGTGATTCGATGATTTTCTTAGTAATATCACTCACCTGTCCGTATTTTTCCAAAAGTTCGCCACCGGCTTCATAATTGCCTTCTGCCTGCATAGTCAGAACCATTCCGGCTAATTCAGCCACTTTGTCCATAAAAATATCAGGATTATAGGTGAGTTTGCCATTATCGTCTAATATAATTGCTCCCTTTTCCATTAGGAAGTTCAATTGAATTACATTAGCCTTGCCGTGTGCTTCTTCGGCACCGAATCTAATCGAACGATAAAGCCCGGGAATATACGTAGCAATAGTTCTCTTCATTTCCTCTTCGTCAATCAATCCTTTTTCGAGCAAATGCTTGTGATTGTACATACCGAGAATGTCCGCTTTTAATTCTTCTATTGCCGAAAATCTTTCCTTGAATGCTTTGCGTACAGCTAAGTCTTTTTTACCGTAAACATAGCCCCTGCCGAGTGTATGGCTTACCTCGTGCAGAGTAACGAAACTTGTAAATGAATTCTTGGAGCAATATGGAATTAAATCCTCAGCCATAACTGCTTTGGCAATTGGCATAACAATCTTGTCAAATTTGGCTTCCATAATATTTTTATACATAGATTTCTTTCCACCTTTTGTTGCGTGAACGCGCGGGTCATTCGGCAGAGATGCGGCAATTGTTTTAGTACCACCATTGCAATCGCCACCGAAATAATACACATTGACGACCTGCAAGATATTACCGCCACCGGCGGACTTACGGATATACTTCTTATCATAGGGTAAGTGATGCTCGAAATAATCAATATTATCTTTGTACATATCCAGCAGTTTTGATGCTTCTTTGTCCTTAATCATTACCACACCTTCGAATGCAGTTTTATAGTTGAACATAGCATCGGTATAGTTTTCAATTGGACCAATAACAACATCAATGTCATTATCTTTAATATCCATCCAAGCCATATCGCTCTCGTAATATTCATCGGTTCTAAAAGCTTTGGCGCGTAATGTTAAATAATTTTTCAAAGTCGGATTGTCGGCATACTTAGCGGCTTCGTCCAGCAAGTCAGCCATTTGTAGCATTTCGGGGTATGCTTCGTGATATGGAATTGTTTTTAATTTATCACCATCACGGACAACTACTGTATATTGTGATTCTAAATCTTTTTTTTCATCGGGATTATTTTTGATATATTCCTCAAATTCTTCTTTTGTTAAATCTTGGGGATATAGATTGCCTTGTGCAGGTCTTACATCAGGACCATTACCGACAAATCTTTTTTCGCCGAACATTGCGTCATAAGGTCCGTACCAAATTTTTATATATCTAAGCAATTCATTTGCTTCGGGTGCATCAATTTTAGCAAGCGAATCACGCAAAGCGATTCCGTCATAAGTATTTTGTCTCCAAAATAATTCATCTGCAATTTTACCGGCTTTTGATAATAACTCAACAACTTTCTTTTGGTTGTCAGTCAGCCAAGAAATATCGGTCGTAATAGTAACCGGCGAAAAAGCTTCTAATCGTTCATTTAGCATAGATTTTTCCGTTTCAGTTTTGTTTTGTGGGCTTGTTTCTTTCTTATTGCAAGAAAATAATGCGAATGCAAATAAAAAAATTGCAATCAGTCTTAAATTTTTCATTATTTTTTCCTTAATTTGTTATTTAATGTAAACTTAAATTTACAATGTAATGTGTGAGTTTGCAAATTATTTTATAAAAAAGTTTGTTTAAGGTAATATTTAGGAATTTGCTTTGAGGAGTTAAAGATGAATGCAATGCCTCTTCTTATTATTGCTGTTGCCATATTTGCTTTGGCTTACAGATATTATTACGCTTTTATTGCTACAAAAGTTGTCGTACTCAACGATTTAATCCAGACCCCCGCACATAAATTTTATGACAGGCACAATTATTATCCAATGAATAAATGGGTATTGTTCGGTCATCATTTTGCGGCTATTGCCGGAGCCGGACCACTTGTGGGACCTGTATTAGCGGCACAGTTCGGCTATTTCCCCGGATTTGTGTGGATGGTGCTGGGTTCGGTAATGGCAGGCGCCGTTCATGATTATGTGATTTTTGTAGCCTCAATCAGACACGAAGGTAAGTCTTTAGCAGAAATTGCTTCAAAGGAAATAGGCAAGACAGCCGGCTATACTGCATCAATTGCCATATTTATTATTATGGTGGTTGCTTTGGCAGGTCTCGGTATTGTTGTAGTTAATGCACTTGCCGAGAGTTCTTGGGGGGCATTTACTATTTTTTGCACTATACCGATTGCTTTCTTTATGGGTTGGTGGATGTTCAAGTTCCGTCCGGGAAAAACGGTTGAAGCAACCGTTATGGGTGTAATTATGCTTACGCTCGCAGTAATTTTCGGCAAAGATGTACCGGGTTCATTTCTAGAACCATATTTCCTGTTATCAAGGGAAACATTAACAATTGCTCTTGCTGTTTACGGTTTCTTTGCATCTGTATTACCCGTTTGGATATTGTTGTCGCCACGTGATTATTTAAGTTCGATTATGAAAATCGGGGTGATTTTTTTATTGGCAATAGGGGTGATTGTAGTTGCACCGGATTTGCATATGCCGGCTTTCACGGATTTTATTCACGGCGGAGGACCGATAATCAAAGGACCGCTTTTCCCGTATTTGTTTATAACAATAGCATGTGGGGCTATTTCGGGCTGGCACTCGGTAGTCAGTTCCGGTACATCGCCAAAGATGCTTGACAAGGAATCTCATATTAAATTTGTAGGTTTCGGAGCTATGTTGGTCGAGGGTTTGGTCAGTATTCTTGCTTTGATTGCGGCAACTTCAATGTTCCCGCTTGATTATTTCCAAATTAATGTACCTGTTGATAAGTTCACCGAACTTATTCCGCAATTGAAAGCTATGGGATTTACTCAGACAAACTTCGAGATGCTAAGTAGAGAGGTAGGTGAGCAACTTGCCGGCAGAACGGGTGGCGCAGTCTCTTTGGCTGTCGGTATGGCACAAATATTTTCATCAATTCCCGGGCTTTCGGGATTAATGTCATATTGGTATCATTTTGCTATTATGTTCGAGGCTTTGTTTATTCTTACGGTGATTGATGCCGGCACACGAATAGCACGCTTTATTTTGCAGGAAGTCCTTGGCAAATTCCATTCAAAACTCGGTGAGACTAATTGGGTGCCGGGAACAATTATCACAAGTGCATTCGTTGTATTTATCTGGGCGTATTTTATTTATTCAGGAAGTGTGGCTACTATTTGGCCTATGTTTGGTGTTGCCAATCAACTCTTGGCTACCATTGCCCTAACGGTAGGAACTACGTTTATTATTAATCGGGGCAAGTTCAAATATGCCTGGGTAACAATAGTACCGCTTGTGTTTGTGGGTTCTATTACAATTTATGCCGGTTTTTCAAATATCTTTTTAATGTATATACCGATGTTGAGCATTGCTGGTAAATTTGTTCCCGGATTGTTGAATTTAATTCTGACCGTTGCAATTTTATCAAGTGTATTCGTAATAATAATAAGTTCTGTCAGAAAATGGGTGAGGACTATTAAAACAAAGGATTATATTGCCGACGAGGCTTTAGTTACAATTGAAGGAGAATAGGAAATTATGAATCTAAAGAAATTATTTATTATTGTCATATCTGTATTTGTTTTCATTTTGCCAATGAAAGCGGAAATTATTCTGAAACCATACTTACAGGCATTGACACCAACTAGTGTCTATTTGCTTGTTGAATCAGATTCAAAAAGTGAAGTACGTGTACTATACGGTGATGATGAAAACACAAGTCTTTATCACAATACGAATTATTTTCTTAAAACGACATCGAAGACACCTACCTATGTTCATAGGATTGAACTTGATAATCTAAAACCCGGAACAAAGTATTATTATCGTGTATTACAGGACGGTATTGACACACAGCTCGAAACGTTTACCACACCGCTTGATGACGGACATTTGAAAATCGGCATTGCAGGAGATTGTCGTTCTAATCCTGATTTATGGGCAAGAGTGCTTGATTCGCTTTCCTCAAAAAAAACGGATATTTTATTGCTTACGGGCGACATAGCGAATACTCCCGCGTACTCTGCTTGGAAAAAAGAATTTTTTGTTCCGGCATTATTGAGATTTGCAAAGTCCACTGCATTTTATAATGCTACCGGTAATCACGAGGGTTGGGATATTAATACAAAAGCATTTATTCAGGCTCCTGCTTCCCCATCGGAGAAACAGGAATATTTTAGTTTTGAAATCGGAAATGCCCTTTTTGTAGTACTCAATAATGAAATGAAAATTAACAAGGGTTCGCAACAGTATAAATTTCTAGAAAAAGTCCTAAAAAATTCGGAAAAAACTTGGAAAATAGTTTTATTCCACAAATCGGCTTATGTTGCCGGTGGTCATGGTGAGTATCTACCAATGAAGAATGTTGCACGCAAATTATTCAAAAAATATAATGTAACACTTGCGATTTCGGGGCATTCGCATTTCTATCAAAGGAATTTCGTTGACGGAGTGGAACATTTGACGGTAGCCGGTGGTGGCGCCCCGCTTTATTCGCCGAAAAAGAAGAAATATACAAAAAAATCATCACGCAAACATCACTATGCTATTTGTGAACTAAACGGAAATACATTAACGTTCACCGTCTATGATTTAGATGGGAATATTATTGATTTATTCAAAAAAATAAAATAACGACATCTGCTTGTCAAAACCTGCAATTTGTCTATCAAGATTATAGAAATATGAGCTCGACAGATTAGCATTTAACCAATAATTATGATTTAAATTTCTTTGAATATAGGTATAAGCAAATTACGGAGAATATTGAAATTGCTAAAAATGGTATCCACATAATCCAAGGGTGGTAGCTGTTCCAAAGTAACTCTGTTGCTTGTTGCTCGGTAATGTGTAGTTGCTTGGATAGGTATAATAATGCTTTGCCGGCATTAACTCCGGCGATGCTAATGCCATGCTCCGACAAATATCGCATAGCTAATGCTGATTTTTCTGCAAAATGCCCATATAGAAAACCACCGAGTAAAGCCCCCGAACCAAGACCTATTGCCATTGAAAGATTGAGATAACCGAGGTACATTGATTT
>Ga0256846_1000261_pt1 | contig 22516 bp, 17 predicted proteins | sample TevniametaG_FD_189098 | JGI IMG/M metagenome (GOLD analysis project Ga0256846, IMG submission 189098) | Tube worm associated microbial communities from hydrothermal vent at the East Pacific Rise, Pacific Ocean - Tevnia | ecosystem: Host-associated > Annelida > Integument > Unclassified ...
TTTAATACCAGCCCTGCTGATAAAAAAAATAAGACCGGATTTTTATTTCCGGGCCAGGGCAGCCAGTACACCATGATGGGCAGGGATATTGTCTCAATATTCCCCGAAGCAATGGATGCAGTGACCCTTGCGGATCAATGCTTTAACCCGGAGCAGGATTACATGATAAAACCTCTCCATGATTATATTTTTCCCTTTCCAGACCACATTCAACCTTTAGAAGTATCTGAGCTTGAACTCAGGAATACAGACATAGCCCAGCCAGCCCTGGGAGCCATAAGTCTTGCCATGGTCAAAGTTCTTAAACGGTTTAATATTAAGCCGGACTATACCTGTGGCCACAGCTTTGGAGAGCTCACAGCACTGAATGCTGCCGGAAGAATTAATGATACTGATTTCCTGAATCTCTCCCGGGTCCGGGGAAAATACATGGCTGAAGCATCAAAACAATCCGGTGATTCAGGAAGCATGTTTGCTGTCAAAGCCCCCATGGAAAAAATTGAGGCGTTGATCCGGGATAATGACCTTGACCTTGTCCTTGCCAATAAAAACTCCCACCAGCAGGGTGTGCTTTCAGGGAGTACCCATGAAATTGACAGAGCAGTTAAAATTTTCAAAAAAAACAGGGTCAGAGGCATAAAACTACCTGTGGCAGCTGCTTTTCACTCACGCCTTGTTGAAAATGCTGCAAAGCCGTTTAAAAAAGAGCTTGAACAGATAACCTTTAAAAAAAGTTCAATAGAGGTTATGTCCAATACCAGTGGCACTTTTTACCCCTCTGACAATGAAAAAGCAAGGGAAATCCTTGGGAACCAGCTTGTAAATCCCGTTGAATTTATAAAAAATATTGAATTAATGCATAAAAGCGGTGTTTCAACCTTTATTGAGGTGGGTCCGAAAACAGTGCTCACAGGTCTTGTCAAATCAATTCTAAAGGATCACAACATAACCTGCCTTGCAATGGACACATCTTTAGGTCCGGCCGGGAAAACTCCAGGGCCTGGATCAGGACTGCAGGACCTTGCCATGGTAATAGCCAGCCTTGCATCAGAGGGATTTGATGTTGATCTTACCCAATGGGAATCCCCGTGCACAAGGATTGAAGACAGAAAAATGAATATTTTTCTCACCGGAGCCAATCCAAAAACTGCCCATGACAAAACAACTATCCCCTCCATGGATGATGAAAAGCTTCCTGAAAAAAGCAGAATAAATAAAATAAATCATAAAGATGATAAGAGAGAACCAATGAGCAAAAAAAATAATCCTGATTCCCCTGTCACCACCAGTGACTCCATGGCCAACGGAGCAATGGCACTCATCCGGAAAGGCTTTGAGTCAATGCAGAAGCTCCAGAGCCAGACTGCAAAAACCCATGAAAAATTCCTTGAAACCCAGGCAGAAGCCAGCAGAACTCTCCAGAGCATGATGGAGCAGACAAAAATATTTGCAAATAATGTAATAAAGAGTCCTTTAAATACCACAAACCCCATTCCAATGGAACCTGATCAATCAGTCACACCAGCTGAACCAGTTGAAACGGTTGAGCCAGCTGAACCCATGGAATCTGTCACAGATACACCCGGGCCTGCCATGGAAAAAACAGAACAGACAGGCACAACTGAAAAAACTGAAAAGATGGTTTTTGAGATCATCAGTAAACTTACAGGGTTTCCAGTGGAAATGCTGGAGCCTGACATGGATATAGAATCTGACCTTGGTATTGATTCCATAAAACGGGTGGAGATTATTTCAGAACTTGAAAAAAATTTGCCATCCCTTACTGCTTTAACACCTGAAAATATGAGCTCCCTGAAAACTTTAAAGGAGATATGCAATACCATTGATACGAACAGCAACAAAATCGATACTGCCCTGGAAACCATTGAAGAACCAAAAGATCCTGCCCGGTCAGAAACCAGACCGGCAGCTGTACAGTCCCAGACCAGCAGCCTGAAGGTCCTCATTGCCACCATAAGCAAATTAACAGGGTTTCCAGAAGAGATGCTGGAGGGTGATATGAATCTTGAGTCTGACCTTGGCATTGATTCCATTAAGCGGGTGGAAATTTTATCCACCCTTGAAAAGGAACTGCCAGGTACAGAACAACTCTCTTCCGATGAAATTTCAGGTTTTAAAACCATTGATGAAATAGGTGCCTATCTTGATACCGTCCTTGGCAAAGCCCTTGACAACCCGCCGGACAGGCCATCTGACCCGGTAAAAACTGAAGATCAGGCATTGGACAATGCTGCTGAATTCAAGAAACTTGCAAGACAGATCCCATTTCTTGAAAAGCACCCCATTGATAAAATAAAATTTTATAACGGCTCAAGAATTTCAATCTCAAAGGAGAAAAAAGTCTATTTAACAGAAGATGCTGCCGGGATTGCAAAAAGTTTTAAGGATGAATTTATAAAACAGGGGATAAATGCAGATTTAATTGATTCTTCACAGGATCAAATACCAAAGTTGCGGGATGCTGCCGGGATTGTCATAATTCCGGATATCCTTGAAACTGATAATAGTGAGAAATCAATGGATTTTTTAAAATACTCCTTCAACCTTATAAAGGAGAATGCCCCCTATCTCACAGAAGCTGCATCCAGGAAAAGTGCCTTTTTTGCTACTGTATCCTTCCTGGGCGGTGGATTCGGTTTTGATGGAGAAACAATATCAAATCCTGTCCATGGTGGACTTGCAGGGCTTTCCAAGACTGCAGGCCTGGAATGGAAAAACATATTGTGCAAAGCCATTGATTTGCCATGTTCAGTTCAAAAATGCATTGAAAGCAGAGAAGATGCAGTAACTTTAATGATGACCCACGGCTCTGTTGAAACAGGTATCTGCAATAAAATCTGCAATATTCCAAAACTTAAACCAGAAGACATTGATCTGTTATCACGTCCTGACCTTGGTACAGATGATCTTTTTATTATATCCGGCGGAGCAAAGGGAGTCACAGCAGAATGTGCCATTGAGATTGCAAAATCATTCTCACCTGGAATAATACTGCTTGGCAGGTCAGAGAATCCAACCAAAGAGCCTGAATGGATCAAAGGCATATCATCCTCCCGGGAGATAAAAAAAGCTATTCTGGAAAATCAGTTCAAAGGCCTTTCTCCAAAGCCTGTTGACCTTGAGAACGCCTATAAAAAACTCATGTCCCAGCGTGAGATCAGAACAAATATCCAGAGAATTAAAAATGCCGGAAAACCAGGTATTACAGTTGAATACTTTTCATGTGATATTACAGATAGTGATGGTATTGTCAGATTGTTTGATATAATAAGGGGAAAACATGGAAAAATAACAGGTATTATCCATGGTGCCGGAATCCTTGAAGATAAACTCATAATTGAAAAGAGCCTTGATAAATTCTGCAATGTATTTGATACAAAGGTTGCAGGTTTACATTCCCTGATCAGAGCAGGACAGAATGATAAATTAAAATTTTTCATTGCCTTTTCATCCATTGCAGCAAGGACGGGTAATGTGGGGCAGTCTGATTACTCCATGGCCAATGAAGTTATTAACAAAACCCTTTTAAAGCTTTCCCGGGAAAACAGGGACTGCAGGTATCTTGCCATAAACTGGGGCCCCTGGGACGGAGGCATGGTTGACACTTCATTAAAAAAAGAGTTTAAGAAAAGAGGAATTGAACTCATAGATAAAAAAGCCGGGGCCTGCCAGCTAATTGCCGAGATGGGTGCAAAGGTCCATAATGGCCGTGAATTGGTTGAAGTCATTATTGGTGCTGACTTATTTGGCCAGGATGAAAAGGCTGACCTCAAACTTACAAGGGCATTTACCATCACCCTTGATGCCCTGTCAGCTCCCATGACAAACTCCCATGTTATCAACCACAGAAATGTTCTGCCCTTTGCAATCCATATGGAGCTTCTTGCCCATGGGGCTGAAAAAAACAATCCAGGGCTTAAATTTACCGGTATTGACCAGATGCGCCTTCTTAAAGGAATCAGTTTTACAGATAATTTTGTTGACATCAGCGTAAAAACCAAAAAATGCAGGAAAACCGAATCAGGCTTTGAAGCAGAGGCAGCCTGCTTCTCCAGACAGGGAGACGGAGACAATGGTTTTTTAAACTCAGCAGGCATTGTTCTCATGGATAACACCCTGCCAGATCCCCCGGTTATTTCCACATCTTCATCCCTTGATCTCAAGCCCTTTCCCATGTCCGTGGAAAAGGTGTATGAATCCATTCTTTTCCATGGCAGTGATCTGTATGCCATAAAATCCATAATTGGGTGGTCTGAAAAAGGAATTGAAATTACAGCGGCAAACGCACCTTTACCTGAAAAATGGATCAAAAACCACCCTGCCAGAAACTGGCTTTTTGATCCCATGCTCCTGGACGCAGCATTTCAGGCAGCCATACTCTGGACCCATCAAAACAAAAAACAGGTCTGTCTGCCCTCTTTTATGGCAAATTTCAGGCTATACAGTTCATTTGAAAAGTTCAGCGGGGATGTAACAATACGTTTTACTGTAAATGAAACAGGCAAACATAAAATCAGAGGGTACTTTACCTTTCTTGACAGCAACAATACCATCCTTGCCAGCATCACAGGTTTTGAAGCCATTAACCATGCATCCCTCAAGGAAAAATTTAAAAAAGATTCAAAAAATGAAGAACCCTGCCAGAAAGCAATAATTTCAAGAAAGAAAATTCTTGCATTTGCCCAGGGTAACCCTTCTGAGGCGTTTGGCGACAGGTATAAAATATTTGACAATGAACATGAGATGGCAAGACTGCCCAGACCACCCTATTTTTTCATGGACAGAGTAACTGCAATTGATCACCCGCAATGGGAGATGGTAAGAGGAGGCTGGGTGGAAGCACAATTTGATGTTCCCCGGGATGCCTGGTATTTTAATGCAGACCACTCAGATACAATGCCATTCTGCATTCTTCTGGAGATTGCCCTGCAGCCGTGTGGATGGCTGGCTGCCTGGGCAGGTTCAGCACTTCAGAGCAGTAAAAGACTCTACTTTAGAAACCTTGGCGGAAAAGCCATGATTTCTAAGGATATCCCACGGGATATTGGCACAATACAAATGCGCTGCCGCATGACCGATGTATCCAAGGCCGGAGGAATGATAATCCAGGATTTTGACATTGAAGTGCTCAAGAACACTGAAGTCATATATAAGGGTACAACGAATTTTGGTTTTTTCACAAAACAGGCACTTTCAAAACAGGTTGGTATCCAACAGAACAAATTCCATAATTATGAATGTGACAAATCCCTTCTTGACCGGTCAAAAGAGATAGTATTTGAAAAAAAAGCACCCCTTACTCCCCTGGATGAAAATCTTGATAAAGGTCAGGGTATGCCTGCAGCTTCCCTTTTAATGCTTGACAAAATAGAACAGTTTTCCCTGGATGGAGGTCTATACGGCAAAGGATATATTAAAGGAATAAAACAGGTGAATCCCCGGGAGTGGTTCTTTGATGCCCATTTTTACCAGGACCCTGTGTGCCCTGGCTCCCTTGGCATTGAATCTTTTATCCAGCTGCTAAGATTCTATGGGTTGCAAAGATGGCAAGATAATATTAAAGACAGGTTCACCTGTACCCACATGCCGGGCACAACCCACCAGTGGAAATACAGAGGGCAAATCATACCTTCAAATAAAAAAATTGAAGTTACTGCCCATATTAAAGATATAATTGAATCTGGCAGGCCTTGTATTGTTGCCGACGGAGCCCTGGCAGTTGATGGTACATGTATATATGAGATGCGTGACTTTGCAATTGTACCTGGAGAAAAAAACCTGGGAAATACATTGGAAAAAAGCAGCAGCAGGATTGAGGTTTCCAGGGACTCATTGTAAAAAAGCAAACTGCTTTTCATAAAAATCCCTTGTGTCTGCCTGTTTTTCACTCACATGGGAAGATATTTCCTGGTAATTATCAAAAAGCAGGTCAATGATCCTTGTATCTAAAAGTTTTCTTTTGGAAAACTGTTGTAGAATTTTTATGACACTGTCCTTTGACATGCCTTTTCTATAAGGTCTATCCTCGGTAAGGGCAGTAAAAATATCTGCAACCATCATAATACGAGCTCCTGTGTTCAACTCTTCTGCATTACAGTGAAAAGGGTATCCTGATCCATCAAGCTTTTCATGGTGGTAGGCTGCCCATTCTGCTATCTGCTGAAGTCCTCCAATGGTGTTTATTACAGCATACGTATAATATGTATGGGATTTCATAATCAACATCTCTTCCTTTGTCAGCTGGCCTGGTTTATTTAAAATGGAATTTGGGATGGCAAGTTTACCAAGATCATGGAGATTTCCTGCAACCTCCATCAGGCCTATCTCTGTTTCTGTTAAACCAAATACCTTTGAGAGCATGGACGCAGAAGCCGCAACACCAGAGGAATGTGTGGATGTGAATCTTGAGCGGAAATCTATTATATTCCGGAAAAGCTCTGAGATGGCAGATATATCCGGGAAGTTTATCTCTATTTTCCTAAAGGGCCCTTCATTGAGTAAAAGGGAGTAAAGCCTTGGTGAAGCCAGGTCCAGCCAGAACTCTTCACGAAGGGAAATGGTCAGAAAAAGCTCCACAATCTCCGGATGAAACATTGTGCCTGCACGGGATTTAATCTTCTGAATAATACCTTCATACTGATGAAGAATATACCTGTCCCGGTCAATCTTACGTTCAACATAGTCTGCAATGCATAGCAGCTGTGACTCAAAGACAACGGTATCTTCAATGGATTCAGCAAAGTCCTGCCATGGTTTATGGTGAAATCTAATTATTCCTGCAGAATTTCTCAGCCATGGTATTTGAGCAAGCAGAGCTTCGCCGCGTATGCAATGATCTTCCACATTTCCAACTTCAAAATTGCGCAGTGATATCTTCTCTTCCAGGGAAAAGGCACCTATGTCATGGAGCAGGGCACCTATGAAAATCCTTTCAAGTTTATCCTCTTTAAACCCTGCAGCTTTTCCCATCTCCCATACAATAAGAGCTGTCCTCTGCTGGTGCAGGATCAATGAAGAGTCTGCAAGATCCATGGCATCGGAAAGGGAGAGGATCAAATTACCCAGATTAACTGTAATTCTACGCTGCATATCACCATCCTGTACAGATTAAATATTAATGGTCATTATTTGTTACGATATTGATGAAAAATCTCAGTTATATAAACTGTATCATTTATCAGATTTGTCCATAAACACATTTAAAACAACAGGGCTGGTGCCTGTACTGTTTAAAACTGCATCACCGAGCTTATCATTGATACAGACTGTTTTATACTGAAAAACATTATCTGGATCAAGGAAACCTATCCATATATCATTTGCCAGGGGCTCGGGCTTGAATGCAAAAGAAAACAGACCGTTATTGTCACTGCTTGCCATGAGACCCACCCTGATAATCCCATTGTTCAGCCCATTGTCTTTGTCACCTTTCTCAGGCATCTGCCTCTGAATAAGGTAAATCTCTGCACCTTTTACAGGCATATGCCCATGGTCAGACACCCTGCCTGCAATGTCGTATCTTGCAGGGTAAATCATATTCCAGTTATAGTTTTCATTGTGGTCAGTTAAAGCACAGGCGTAAAGGCTCAGTCCGGACAGAAAAACGAGTACAATCCTTATAAAACCGGCATAATGGAGCATGGGACAACCCCTTTTTACAATGGTTAAGATTTACGAATGAATGAAGCTATTATATACCAATGGGTTTTATCCATCAAGGAGAAAATAGAATAATCTTAAAACCTGTAATCCTGGCACGATTAAACAATATATTCAGGAAAAATTTCGTAAAATAAATATATTTCATTGACAAACAGTGGGCAGGACCGCTATTCTATAAGAAAAATCCGAATCTGAAATAAAATTATTATTACGATGGGTCAAAAAAACCTTTATATCAATATTGGGGATGTCTTTGGGTTCTCGCTGCTGGAGATCATTATAGCCATTGTCATTCTGTGTACCACCACGTGTTTCACCATATCTATATCAAGCGCAATCAATAATACAGATAAAACACTGGAAACAAAGAATCGCATGAAACTCATTGAAACCCAGATCAAAGAGTTCTATAAGAACTATGGCACACTTCCTGATTTTATCAATAATAATAACATGATCATTGATAAAGATAATCTTAACCCTGGCCAGATGTATGGTACTGATATCTGGGGAAGACCTTTTTATTACCATCCCGGTAACTCCATAACTTCAGTGGTTGTAAACAGAAGCAATGGCATTGCAGGTTATATTTTAAGTTCTGGTCCAAACAGGACAATGGATACTGATGTATTGTCAGACCCTGACAATATCCTTACCAGAGGTGATGATATTGTTGTTCAGGTCAATGTATCCAACCAGGCCATTGAAGCAGCCCGCCTGGAACTGAGCCTTTTGCAGAACAAGGTTCACATCTTTGATACCATATCTAAAGGTATTGACCCTGATCAGGGGGCTGCTGCTCTGGACAGTCTGCCCAATGAAAAATATGGCTTTAAAAACATGGATGCCCTGTTGTTTATTACAGACCAGTATAATCTTCCTTCAGAATACCAGACTGATCCATGGGGTCATTACTATGTCTGGGGAAATGCCGGACTTGGAAAAAAAAATCCACGATACCATAAATTCTTCTCCCCCGGCCTTGACGGTGTAATAGGCAATGCCGATGATATTATACCATGACACAATTTTCCCAACACCTTGATTTTCTACCATGCTTTGGTTATTATGTGTTACAAAACCAGAATGAATCAATTTAAATCATCTGGTTATTAACTATTGGTTATAGGTATATTAATTTACAGCTTCCCTAAGGAGAACAAATGACACAGACTGAATCTTTTCTTAAAAATAAACATATACTTGCTGTTGATGATGAACCTGATGTTCTTGAGACCATACAGGAGATCCTTGAAGCCGCTGATATTGATACTGCCCCGGATTATAAGACTGCTTCAAACAAAATAAATGAAACACAATATGATCTTGCGATCCTTGATATTATGGGCGTAAACGGAATTCAACTCTTAGAAGAGTGTGTTAAAAGAAATATTCCGGCCATTATGTTGACAGCCAACTCCATGAACCCTGAATCCCTGGTGGAATCCATTAAAAAAGGGGCTATTTCCTATCTTTCAAAGGAACACCTGAGTGTACTTGACTCAATGATAACCGAGCTGTTAAGCGCTAAGAATCAGGGTAAATCCACCTGGAAACTCCTGTTTGAAAAACTTGAAGGCCATTTTAACAAACGGTTTGGTAAAAACTGGAAAGATGACGACAAAGAGTTCTGGGATAAATTTGATAAAAACTATTATATTTAAAATTATTTAAAAAAAAGCCAGTATTAACAAAATCTTACATCATATTTATTTTTACCATATTATCAAAGCCGTTTACAACTGACAATTCCATGGCATGAAAAAATGATATCCAAGCCGTGGAACGTCAGCATTTATAACTGCCCGAGGTCTCATCTGAAAATTATACTACGCCATAAAATGACTCAGAATACAGGATAAATTCATCTGTTCACATCATATTGGCAAGGAGCAGTGAAATTGGCGGAAATAATACAATGAGTGTCAGTCGTACAATATCAGCCATCCAGAAGGGAGTCACTCCCTTGAAAATAGTACCCAGCTTAACATCGGGCAATACAGCTTTAAGTACAAAAACATTGAGCCCGATGGGCGGAGTTATCAAGCTTATTTCAGTAATACACACAACAACAATACCAAACCAGATCAGATCAAAGCCCAGTGCTTCAATCATGGGGTAAAAAACAGGTACTGTGAGCATGATCATGGAAAGGCTTTCAAGGACACACCCGAGCACTACATAAATGGCCATTAAAATCACTACAACAAGTAGCGGTGCAACGTTCCAGCTTAAAACAAAATCTGCCAGTGCAAAGGGCATGCCGACAACATTTACAAAATTTGCAAAAATCAAAGCCCCGATCAATATTGTAAAAATCATGGCGGTTGTGGTGGCAGTTGATATCAGAACAGTCTTCAGCAGAGGAAGGGTCAGTTTACCCCTGCCCCAGATAAAAAAGAATGCCCCGGTGGCACCTATTCCTGCTGCCTCAGTCGGTGTAAAAATACCTGCGTATATTCCGCCCATAACAATAAAGAAAAGCAGCAGCACACCCCATATGCCCTTAAGGCTGTCAATCCTCTTATCCCAGGAAACACGTTCACCAGGAGGGCCTATCTCAGGGTTGCGCTTTGTTGCAAAATAGATGGCTCCAAGATAACAGCATATACCGAGCATACCCGGCAGAACACCTGCTGCAAACAATTTTCCAATGTCTGTTTCAGTCATGATACCATAAATAATGAGAATTACACTGGGAGGAATCAGAATACCCAATGTTCCTCCGGCAGCAATGGAACCTGTTGCAAGGCTGTCGGCATAGCCGAATTTCCGCATGGAAGGCATGGCAACCTTACTCATGGTGGCAGCAGTTGCAAGGGAACTTCCACACACTGCACTGAAACCGCCGCAGGCAACAATGGTTGCCATGGCAAGCCCACCCCTCCTATGCCCGAGAAAGGCATAGGAAGAGTTGTAAAGCTCATTGGAAAGACCTGCTTCAGTAACAAAATTTCCCATTAAAATGAAAAGTGGTACTACGGATAAACCATAATCCATTCCGGTTTCTGATGCAACAGTGGATACCATGCTTAAAGAGGCATGATAGTTGACACATTCTCCAAAACCAATAAATCCAACTAATGCCATGGCAAAAGCAATGGGCAGCCGTAAAAAAATCAGGATCAGAAGAACTGCAAATCCAATAAGTGATGCTTCCATAATACTATTTTTCCATTTTTGATGATTTAAACATAACAAATACCATAACAAAACTTGCAATGCCCGACATGATGGACATGAAATATATCAGTGGTGCAAGGGGCATCCTTAAAAACTCGGTCATATCTCCATACACTGATGTTTCAGCAGCTTTAACCCACAACTGCCAGGAGATAACACCCATGATAACCGCACTTGCAATATTAACAATCACGGTCTGGGCTTTTTTTACTCCCTTTGGTGTAATACTGTCAAAAAGATCGACCGTAACATGCCCCTCTTCCGTGGACAGAAGCGCAAGTCCCAGAAATATGACAATTGCCATGGAAAACTCTGTTAATTCAAGAGCTCCGGTAATCGGTGCACTAAACACATAACGTCCCACAACATCGGCAAAAGTCAATGCCATCATTAAAAACAGGACGATTGATACAACAGGACCGATCAACATATGAAGCAGTGAATCAAACAGCTGCCATACACCTGTCTCTGTTTCTGTCTTTGTTTCTATACTATTCTTATCTGATGAAGTCATTTTATTTATAATTTTTCACCTGCTTGCGATAGTATTTCAAAGCTCTCTTTCCATTAACGCCTTTTTTCTTGGCCTTTGCAACCCATGAAGCTTCTATATCTTTTGTTGCAGCTTTTATTTCAGCAACAAACTCAGGTGAAGCTGTGATTACATGGTTTCCTGCAGCTACGATTGCATCAAGACCGCTCTTATCCTTTGCATCCCATACCTGTCCTGCACGTTTTGCAAATACTTCTCCTGAAACATCCAAAACAGCTTTTTGATCTGCTTTTGAAAAGCTGTCAAAGGTCTTCTGGTTCATTACAATAAAAAATGCTGTGTTATAAAGTCCGCCGGGAACCAGAGTAGTATAGGGGACAAGTTTTGTAATTTTAAATGCCTGGATGGATGATTTTGGGAAGAAAATTCCATCTGCAACACCACGGGAAAGAATCTCATAACTTTTTGAGGCAGGTTTCTGGATTCCAACAACACCAAGGGCTTTTGTAACTTCGGCTGCAATACCGCCTGGAATACGAAACTTCATACCCTTAAGATCAGCAATGGATTTGATCTCTTTTTTTGAGTTGTGTATCTGGCCAGGGCCATGAACAAATACAGATATAAGTTTTACACCTTTGTACTCGCCTGCTTTTTCAAAGTATTTTTTGTAGGTTCTCCAGTAGGCCACACACATTGCCTCTGCACTGTCACCAAGGAAAGGTAATTCCACTGCCTGGGGCAATGAAAAACGACCAGGGATGTAAACATTACAACTATAGGCAACATCTGCAAGTCCATTTTTTGCAATGTCAAAATGAGCCTTTGGATGTCCCAGCCCTTTGGCAAGAATTTTAATACTGACACGACCATCTGTTACTTTTTTAACATCATCTATCCACGGTTGAACCATACCGGTCACGATGTGATGCTTGGCCGGTAGCCAGGAAGAGAGAGTTAAATCTTTAGCCATAACCCCTGATGATAAAATTGACATTAGGAAAAAAATACTGACCATAATCAAAGCTACTTTACATCTTTTCATGGAACATCCTCCTAGATCTAAAATTATTATAGTTGAGATGCCCTTGGGCAAACTCTATATAAACAAGCTAAAAAATAACTATTTATTAGCTTGTCAACACCCTGGTAAAAGTATGGTTGCCATTCATCAAAGCCCCTGCCAATCTATCAATGGGATATCCAGGCCATGCAATATCATTGTAAAGTATATAAGATAGGATTACCGGGTAAAAGTCAACAGGTTTTTCATTATTTTTAAGTAAAAAAAGTACATATGTAATTATTGCAGCTGAACTTAAAAATATCATTTGTGTCATAAATTTACCTTACTCTTTTTTCTTTGTTTCAGAATTATCAAACTCAGCCCAGAACTCCTTGTCTGCTTCTTTCCAATGGGCGCCGAATTTTCTGTTAAAGGCAGGTCCCACCATATCAAAAAGCATTTTCCAGGGCGGGTTCCCCTCTTCTGCTGCCTTAAGAAGGTCCCCCAGAATCGTTTCAAGATCTGCAAGAGAGTCCTTGGGAATATAGGAAAGAGCTCCCTTGCGTATCGATTCCATCAGAGATTCAGTGTTTAATGCATGGGCAGTAAGCATCACAGAAGGGATCTTTCTTGCAACAGCCTCCTCAAGCAGTTTCATGCCGTTTACACCCATTATGTCCAGTATTGCAAGGTCATAATTATTTGATTTGATTTTTTCTGAAGCAGACTGATAATCACCTGCAAGATCAAGCCTGGCATTATCCAGAATCTCCTCAATGGTCTCAAGGATATCTTCTTCATCATCCACAACAAGAATATACTTATCTTTAAGAAATGATTTGGAATCAGTCATATTTTCAAATAATCTCCTTTAAAAAATCAGTAAACCGCATTAAAACCGATAAATCATCTTTTTGAAATATACTCTATGCAATTTTTGATTTCAAAGCAATGAAAATTTTATCTCCTGTCTGCTCCTGCCCGGCCTGCTTTGACAAATCCCTGAAAAATGAATATCATGTGCCTTTAAAAAGTTTAAACCTGATAACCGGAGAATAGTAATGAGTACCAGTGTAAAAACATTGTTACAGAGAATCAATTTTATTGAAACCGACATGGAGCTGCATAAACAGATTCTTCTTTCCACCCCTTCTGATAATAAAGAAGAGATGAAAACAATCATAAATAAGATTGCTGAACAAAAAAAACAGATCCTTGAACTGCGCCTTCAAATTAAAAAAACCAACAGGGCTGAATATGATAAAATCCTTGCCATTGAGCAGGCAGCTGAGACATTTAAACAGATATCAGAAAATAAAAAATTTGTATCTGTAAACACCTTAAATGAATCAGGTGAGTGCTATATTACCCTGAATAACGGCACCCGGGTAGAGTGCCTTGTTACTGCCAGAGAAGAGAATGGAAACTATACCATACTCACCCTTGACGGTGAGACAAAGGAGTACCCGGGCGGTTTTATCAAACAGCATTAAACCTAATCAAGCTTCTGAAACGCCTCTTTTCTGCCTGTGTATTTTTTCCTTAACTCAGGCTTCTGCAATTTTCCGGTCGGATTGCGCGGAATCTTATCAAAGATGACCTTTCTTGGCACCTTGTACATGGCAAGCTGGGTCTTTGCAAACTCGATCACATCCTCTTCAGTCATTGATTTACCTTCTTTAAGCTGAACAACTGCAAGGACAATTTCCACAAGCCTCTTATCAGGATATCCAATACATGCCACATCATCGATATCAGGATGATTCATTAAAGCATCTTCAATCTCAACAGGGAATATGTTCTCTCCACCGCTTGTGACCATATCCTTCATACGGTCCACAACATAATAGTAACCGTCTTCATCCCTCCTTAAAAGGTCTCCGGTGTACAGCCAGCCGTCTTTAATGGTCTCCTGTGTCTTTTCAGGATTATTATAATACTCCCTCATCATACGGGGGGTCCTGAAAACAAGTTCGCCCACCTCACCCTTGGGCAGCTCTTCACCGGATTCATTTACAATTTTTGCTTCAACTCCAAAGGTTGGTTTACCAACAGAGCCTGGTTTGCGCAGAGTATCTTCCGGATAGAGATTAAACGTACCGCCTCCGCCGCCCTCGGTAATACCATATATATTTGAGACCCTGCATGGAAGTTTTTCCACAAGCATCTTCATGATATCAAAGGGGACTGGCTGAGCACCGATCTCCATATACTTCCAGGAAGACAGATCATAGTCAGACAGTTTAATATCTCCCTTTTCAATGGCATTTAAGACTGCAATACCAATGGGAACAACAAAGAGCATATCAGTACATTTTTCTTCATCAACAGCCTCGATTATCCATTTAGGATCTTTAAAACCCCGGATGATTGTGCCGGTAGCGCCTGTGGCATAGAAAGGTGCCCAGAGAAACATGGTTCCGGAATGATACAGGGGTAAAAAAATCAGATAATTATCATCCTTCTGGACAAAGTATGTCATGCCATTGGCAGCGGCAATACTGTTTACAGAAAAATGGGTATGGAGAACAGGTTTTGGCTTGCCTGTTGTACCTGAAGTAAACATCATTGCAAGGCTGTGATCCCTTTCAACCTCAACCAGAGCATCTGAAGTGTCATCATAGGCCTGGACAGTTTTGAAATCAACCATTCCATCCGGGGCATCCCCTCCCACACAGATATAATTTTCAAGGGTGGTCAGATCTTTTTTAGCACCATTGACAACTTCCATGAATTCAGAACCAAATATAAAAACTTTAGGGTCGCAAACATTGGCAGCATAGACCACATCAGAACTTTCAAACCTGAAATTAAGGGGGACCACAATTGCTCCCAGGCGTATTATGGCAAAATATGTAACAAGCCAGGTAAGGGAATCATTCTGGAGATGCATGACATAATCGCCATGTTTTACTCCCATCTCCCTGGACAGATAATTTGCCAGTCTGTTAATTTCATCATTAAACTCTTTCCAGGTAAAAGTTTTCCTGTCATTTTCAGCAGGTGTTCGTTCAATCAGACAAACTTTATCCGGATTATTCTGGGCATGTATTGCTGCATATCCTGAGTAATTCACTGTTCTTGTCTCCTTTAAAAGTTTACTTTATCAAGGCCTTTTAACCCCAGCATCTTTCTTGCCTCTTCAGGTGTTGCAGGTTCAAGGCTCATCTCCCTTGCAATATTCTTTATCATCTTCACCTGGTCTGCACTTGCCTTGGCAATCCTGCCCTTGCCTGCATAGACAGAATCTTCCAGCCCGATTCTGACATTGCATGCTCCCATGGCCATGGCAGTTGAGGTTATTGGAATCTGATATTTACCGCCAGCTGCAACAGACCATGTAAAATTATCCTCTCCAAGTACCTCCTTTGCTTCATCATGTATCAGCACAAGGTGTTTGACCGAGGGTGTCATCCAGCCCACCATGGGTCCGAAAACAAATTGAAGATGAACAGGTGTTTTTAATAATCCTTCATTGATCAGCCATGAGACATAGCTTATATGTCCAAGTTCATACATTTCAAGTTCAGGTTTTGTATCAATTTCAAGAAATTTTCTGGCATATATGATGTCATCATTAAATGTAGGCCTGAATGTTACATTTTTACAAAGTTCAAGATACTCCTTTTCCCAGTCATGTTTAAATTCCTTGAACCTGCCTGCTATCTGAAAAATACCAAAATTAAAGGGCGCAGGGTCAAAGGAGCACATTTCAGGTTTGAGTCTTTCAATGGGTATAAGTTTTTCAGCTGTTGTCTGGTTCATGCCGCCGCCGGTTGTGGGAAGCAGGATCATATCACACCTTGCCTTGATTTTACTGTGTACTTCGACAAAGAGATCAGGATCCGAGACAGGCAGGCCGTTTTCAGGATTTCTCACATGGATGTGGGCAATGGCAGCACCAGCCTCATGGGCCCTTACTGCATCCTCCACAATCTCATCCGGGGTAATGGGAAGATAATCACTCATGGTTGGTATATGAACCGACCCGGTGATGGCTGCTGTAATAATTAATTTATCCATACCTTTTGACATATCTACTTTCCTCCTGTTTTAATTTTTTTCTTTTTTGACAATTCATAGCTTTTTGCATTATCAAAAATAAAATTTTTCTTCTCTTTTACCTTATCAATAATAAAAGAGGAGTTCATTGCCTGAATCCCTTTGATCTTGGTTAATTTGTCATTGATGAACCGGGCATAGTGTCCCATATCCTTGCCAATCACCTTTAATATAAAATCATTACCCCCTGTTATCTGGTAACACTCAACAACCTCATCAAGGGCAATAAACTTCTGCTTAATGGATTCAACAGAAGAAAGATCACTCAGATTAAGGGTAATATTAACCATGGCAGTTATTGTATATCCAAGCTTTTCATGGTCAACAAGTACGGTGAATCTGGATATAACACCATGGTTCTCAAGTCTCTTAACGCGCTCCAGGGTTGCAGGTGCTGAAATACCAACCATTGTTGACAGCTTTGAATTGGTTATCTTGCAGTTTTTCTGAAGAGTATTTAAAATTATTTTGTCTATTTCATCAAGAACCATTGCTTTTCCCTGAAAATATATCTGCTGGTTTTATCACAATAATAAATGAGTATATTTTTTTTCAATCAATGGCAATAGCTCTTTTAAAACCCCATCAATTTTATCCACCATATTGTCAATCTCTTTTTCCGTGATCAGGCATGATAAAATATAAAGTGCCCTGGGTATTGTAAAAATATCCTTGTTCAAAAGGGACAGGTGCATCAATGACAAAAGCTCCTCCTCTGATTTCATTGCAAGTTCAGGGGTTGTCACCTTTTCATTCACAAAATGAATATTAAGATATGATCCAATATGGTTTGACTGGATATTAAGGTTGTTTTCCCTGAAAATTCTTTCAAGGTTTTCATGGAAATAGAGCCCTGTCTTATTTATCTTTTCCACAGCTGTCCTGTCAAATTTCTCCATGGCTGCAAGGCCTGCCTGCATCACAGTCTCATAACCGTTAAATGTTCCTGAATGGTACAGGGGTGCATCAGTGTGTTCATGGCAGTAAATGTTCATTATCTCTGCCTTGCCTCCAAAAACACCAATGGGAAGACCGCCGCCTATTACTTTTCCAATGGTGGTAAGATCCGGAATCACATTATACAAAGCCTGGCATCCGCCTTCATGGACACGGAAGGAAAAGATCTCATCAAAAAAGAGCAGTACATTGTATTTTTCAGTCACTTTCCTTGCAAACTCAAGGTAGCCCTTTTCTGGCAGCACAACCCCGCCTGCGCCGAGAAATGGCTCCATAATTACAACAGCAAGCTCTGATGCATTCTCCTTAACAGCCTTTTCCAGTGCATCAACATCATTATAAGGCACTTCAATGACATCTTCGGTCATGCCCTTTGGAATACCAGCTGTTATCACATTCTTCTTTGTTGAGGCTGCAACACAATCATGGGTGCCGTGGAAACCGCCTATCATCTTAAGTATCTTGTCTTTTTTTGTAAACGCCCTTGCTGTACGCAGAGCATAAAGAGTGGCTTCGGTTCCGCTGTTTAAAAATCTCAATTTTTCAAGCCCGGGCACTCTTTCACACAGCAGCCTGCTCAACTTTAACTGTCCCTCTGTGGGGGTTGAGTATTGTGAACCCTTTTCAATACCAGCCTTTACTGCTGCTGCAATGTCAGGATCACCATGGCCATGGATCAGGGCACCATAGGCATTTGTAACATCAAGGAGTTTATGCCCCTCAGGAGTGAACACATAGGCGCCTTCACCATGGTCAATGTGAATGGGAAAAGGCTTAAAATAGCTCAAGCTCCTTGTGGCACCGCCGGGAATATATTTGACAAGCTCTCCATGGCGCTCTTTGCAGACTGGAAATTTTTCCCTGTAAATATCAAATATCCTGTTTTTTATATCTTCTCCCATATCATTATTCCTTATTCTTCATGAACCAGTAATAGTTTACCAACCTTTGCTTCCACCCGTTCCAGGAACTCACCCGAAGCAATACGTGCTGTCAACTCCTCAAGATAGTCAATGTAAACCATGTCATAACCAAGGTAGGGAAGGGTCTCCCTTGTGGCATCATAGAGAACCTTTCCGGCCGGGCTCAGTTTTTCAACCCCCACAATATCTGCTGCCTGGGCTGCACACATAAGTTCAAAGGATAATATATAATTGGTATTCCTTACAATCTCCCTGGTTTTTCTTCCTGCAATCAGGCCAAAACTCACAATATCCTGGAAATCAGCAGTGGATGTGATGGACTGAATGCTTGCCGGGATTGCCCTGGTACGGTTCTCAGCCACAAGGCTTGTTGTCATGAACTGACCTCCCATGAGTCCCATTCTCACACCAGTATCTTCTCTGCACAGAAAGGGAGGAAGATTAACATTATTATTTGTATCCATGAACCTGTCAATCCTGCGGTCGCTCAGGACGCCAATGTTGATCATGCTGATACCAAGGAAATCCATAACAGTTGAAATAGGCTGGCCATGGAAATGACCATTGTGGATAAAAGTATCATGTTCCGTAAAAATCAAAGGATTATCATTACTTGAGTTCAGCTCCCTGAAAAGAACATCCTTGGCATTCTTAAGTGTCTCCCTGATGGGTCCTATGAACTGGGGTGTGCAGCGTATGGAATAGGCATCCTCAACCGGGATATCAGCAACACTTACACCTTCATGCTTTTGTAAAACACTCTGGAGATCCAGGGAGAGCTGCTGCTCATCAATGCCCAGCTGTGTACCTTCCAGAAGTTTGGTCAGATTGGAAGCAGTTGCATACTGTCCTGGATGATATTTTTGTTTATGAACCCTTAAATCAAAGGGATTAACCCGTCCCATTAAAGTTTCAATGGCAAATGCCGCAATGGTATCTGAAGTCTTTAATGTTGTTTCAGCCTCGGTAATAACAGTACATGCAAGGCCCACCATACCTGATGTGCCGTTGATAAGAGACAGGCCTTCCTTGGCATTAAGGTACATAAGATCAATACCTGCTGCCTCCATGGCTTCCTTACCAGGCATCTCTTTACCTTTATATCTTGCCTTCCATTCACCAAATGCAACGCTTGCAATGCATCCAAGGGGTCCGAGGTCACCGCTTGTACCAAGGGAACCCTTTCTGGGAATAACCGGATAGACCTGTTTATTTATCATATCAAGGTATATTTTAAGATTTTCTTCCTTGATGCCGGAGTAGCCACGGCACAATGAATTTGCCCTTGCAATCATAATGGTCCTTACCATGGTATCAGAAAATGGTTTTCCAACCTGGGTTGTAATGCTCCTCACAAGGTTTTTCTGAAAATCATTATCCCTGTCCTTTGGAAGAAGATGATCAACAAGGCCTCCGCAGCTGGTATTGACACCATAAATACAACGTTCTTCATTGGCCCATTTTTCAACAAGGGTTCTGCACTCCCTTATTTTAGGCCAGTTTTTCTCATCAATTTCAATTTTAATGGACAGATCCTGACCCACCTTTACAAGCTCTTCAATTGTCAATGAATAACCATCAAGAATAATTTTATTATCTTTTATCGGCATTTTTCCCCTCCATATATTAAATTTAAAAAAATCAAGATTTAAAACAAGAATAATATTTAACAAACAAATAAAATTCTCTGATTTAAGGCTAATCAAAATAAGGAGACCTTGTCAAGGAAATAATTATTTATTTTTAGGGAATTTTGAAAAAAGCCCTAATTACTAAGGGGTGGTTTTGATATTTAGCCTTAGTTTATAAGACAAAACAGATAACTTGCTTCATTTTTAACTAATCTGGCAGGGGAGAGGGAGATTATTGCCCGCCCTGGTTGTACATGGCAGAAAATTATGTTAATTATCTGCAGTAAGACATAACAAATCAAGCTGTCAGGACACTATTAACAACCATGACTTTCCTTATCCGGAGAACCATATGACCCAGGTACAAACCAGCAGATGCCCGTTATGCGCCTCAACTGGGCTCTTATCACACCAGGGCAGAGATCTTTTATATGATAAAAAAGAGCTGTACTCATATATGAAATGTACTGATTGCAGTGCTGAATATCAGTATCCAATGCCAGATTCCGACACCATAAACTCATTTTATCCTGATGTGTATTATGAAAATACACCTCCCTTAAAAAAACACTCCGCCATCAAAAGAGCTGTTTTAAAATACAAATACAGATATACACATCTGAAAGCGCCGTTTTTATTAAAACCACTGGCTTTAATTATTTCTCTGTTTTCCTATAAATCTTTGATACCTTATATACCTGATGCCAGAGGACTTGATATAGGCTGTAGTAATGGACAATATATAAATTCCATGAATGCACTTGGCTGGCATTTTGAAGGCGTGGAATTCAATGCAAAAGCAGTGGATTTATGCCGCAAAGCCGGGATAAAAGTTGTCCATGGAGAGTTAAAATCTGCAGGATTTGAAGAAAACAGCTTTGATATTATCACTGCCCGCCATCTGATTGAGCACATTCCCGACCCTGATGCTCTGGTAAAAGAGATAAGCAGAATACTAAAACCCGGGGGGTATCTTCTCATTATAACTCCCAATACCAGGGCCTTTTGCCGGAAATGGTTCGGACTGAACTGGTTTCCCGATGAAATACCCCGCCACCTTATCCTGTTCAATCTAAAGAGCCTTAATATGCTTGTCAGCAAATATAATCTGTCTGCTGTAAGAACAAAAACCTTTTCTACACCAAGGGCTTTTCTCCACAGTTTTGACTATCTTGTGGGGAACAAAAACCAGCCGTCCAATAAAAGCAAACTGCGCAGGTTCCTTGCAAAATTCCTGGTTGCCGGGGCAACCATTTTAAACAGAGGTGAAGAACTGTTTGTGATATATGAAAAAAAGAATATTCCTGACAATCGGGAACCAGAACCATTATGCACAAAATATTAAAAAAGCTGAAAAAAATCATAAAGGGCCGACAAAAAGATATTCAAAGCGCATACCCTCAATATAAAATTGGTAAACATACATATGGCCATCCCAGAATCTACAGCTGGGAAGAAGGGGCTCAATTTAAAATTGGCGCTTTTTGTTCAATCTCTTCCGGAGTTAAAATTTTTCTTGGTGGTGAACACAGAATTGACTGGGTTTCAACCTACCCTTTTAATTATCTATGGAAATCTGCCAGGCATTTCAAGGGGCACCCCTGTACAAAAGGAGATATCATAATTGGCAACGATGTCTGGATAGGTGCCGGTGCTGTAATCCTGTCAGGAGTCACCATAGGAGATGGGGCAGTCATAGGAACCAATGCCGTGGTGACAAAGGACATACCAGCCTATGCAATTGCAGCCGGCAACCCTGCAAAAGTTGTAAAGATGCGGTTTGACCGGGAGACCATTCAAGATCTTCTCAAAATAAAATGGTGGGAATGGGAAGATGCTCAAATCCAACGGTTTCTCCCCTTAATGCTGGATACAGATATAGATCAATTCCTTAAAAAAGCAAAAGCCTCTCTCCAATAGCACATGCTTGCTGCACCATTACACACCCATTTATTCACGCCAGACTTTTATCACCCCCAGAAAAACGCACTTTAATAAAATATTCCGTGTCGTCAGAAACCTATCACTGGTCAGTAAAACCCGCTGCAGCCAACCTGCAAACTCAGGACAATCCAAATTGACAATCGTGTCTTAATCCCTTCTAAAATCAGGTCTTTTGAAACAGGGGATTGTCAGTGAAGGCATCAGGGTTGAGCAACACGCCGTCTTAATCCCTTCTAAAATCAGGTCTTTTGAAACGGCACAACAAGGAGAGAAAAATGTTAGTAGAAACAAGGTCTTAATCCCTTCTAAAATCAGGTCTTTTGAAACTGAAACATCATGGGAGAAGAAGATTATAAGTGGCAGGTGATGTCTTAATCCCTTCTAAAATCAGGTCTTTTGAAACAGGAGGTGTTTTATGGTAACATTATTATTAGTAGCCGCCGGTCTTAATCCCTTCTAAAATCAGGTCTTTTGAAACATCCAGAAGGGGGGTTTGATAGATGCCCCCGTTGGGCGGTCTTAATCCCTTCTAAAATCAGGTCTTTTGAAACGGCACAACAAGGAGAGAAAAATGTTAGTAGAAACAAGGTCTTAATCCCTTCTAAAATCAGGTCTTTTGAAACGATGCAGCTGA